>FLNY01004365.1_pt1 | contig 91797 bp, 69 predicted proteins | sample 1140381 | NCBI WGS metagenome assembly FLNY01 (sample SAMEA3878172, study PRJEB12797) | bioreactor metagenome | biome: Moose rumen | place: Sweden | collected 2011-10
GGTTGACAGTTGACGGTTGACAGTTGACGGTTGACAGTTGACGGTTGACAGTTGACGGTTGACAGTTGACGGTTGACAGTTGACGGTTGACAGATATATGCAAGAGATGGCGACGATTGAGGAATACCGTAAAGTATTGAAAGGCAACTGGGGATACGACTCTTTCAGGGGAGTTCAGGAAGAGATTATCCTGTCTATTGGTGCGGGCAAGGACACCTTGGGGCTGATGCCGACTGGAGGTGGCAAGTCAGTCTGCTTTCAGGTACCCACCCTTGCGATGGATGGCATGTGTATCGTTGTCACCCCCCTGATAGCTTTGATGAAGGACCAGGTGTCGCAGCTCCGTATGCGCGACATCAAAGCCGAGGCTGTTTATTCCGGCATGATGCGTTCAGACATCGAGCGCGTGTTGGAAAATTGTGTGTTCGGCAATTTCAAGTTCTTGTATGTTTCCCCCGAGCGTCTCGGCACCGAGTTGTTTCAGACCAAGCTCCGTTACATGAAAAACATCTGCATGATATGTGTGGATGAGGCTCACTGTATTTCTCAATGGGGTTATGATTTCCGTCCGTCCTATCTTCAGATTGCCGAGCTGCGCAAGATGATACCCTACCATGTGCCGGTGCTGGCCCTGACCGCCACCGCCACACCGAAGGTGGTGGACGACATCCAGGAGAAGCTCTGTTTCAAGCAGAAGAATGTGTACTCGATGAGTTTTGAGCGCAAGAATCTCACTTATGTTGTCAGGCGGACGGAGAATAAAGATGATGAACTGGTACATATTCTGGATAGTGTGAAAAGCGGCAGTGCGATAGTCTATACCCGTTCGAGACGTCTGACCAGTGAGATTGCCCATAACCTGGAGTTGGCTGGAATCAGTGCAGAGAACTACCATGCCGGTCTGACAGAAGCCGAGCGCGACCTACGTCAGAAGAACTGGACAAAAGGCCGATGCCGCGTGATGGTGGCTACGAATGCTTTCGGCATGGGTATTGACAAGGCAGATGTGCGGTTGGTGATTCACTATAACATCCCCGACTCCATCGAAGCATATTTTCAGGAAGCCGGCCGCGCGGGCAGGGACGGTAAGCGGTCGTATGCCGTGTTGCTCTACAATCCCCAGGACAGGGGCAAGCTCCACCGACGAATCCCCGAGACTTATCCCGATAAGGATTATATCAGAGGAACATACGAAAACATCTGCTATTTCTTTCAGATAGGCATCGGAGAAGCCCTCAACCGTACGTTCCAGTTCAGTATGGAAAAATTCTGCAAGACATTTCGTCAGTTCCCGGTACAGACTGACAGTTCGCTCCATCTGCTTCACAATGCAGGCTACATCGACTACTGCACCGACCCCGACTTCAAGTCGCGTGTCCGGTTCGCCCTGTCGAAAGAAGACCTCTACCGCCTGCATGAGGGCAGCCAGCGCAGAGAGGCCATCATCAACTGCCTGCTTCGCACCTACACTGGTTTGTTTGCCGACTACACCTATATCGACGAACTTCAGATGTCGCATCTCACCGGTATCGGTGTAGAAGCTATCTATGAAGAGTTGAAGGGCCTGGCCCAATACCGTATTATCGATTATATTCCGAGGAGCAACCAGCCCACCATCACCTTCTTATGCGGAAGAGTGGACACCGAGATGGTGTATCTGTCGGAAGACGTATATGACAAACGGAAAGAGGACCTGACACAGCGTATTGACAAAATCCTGGACTACGCCTCCTCCACTAACCGTTGCCGCAGCCGTATGTTGCTTGAGTATTTCGGTCAGCGTGATGCCAAAGACTGTGGTCTGTGTGACGTATGCCGGTCACTCAAGCATAAAAAAAGCTCGACCGTGGCGGCCAGTGAGCAGCGTGTGGAGGAACAGATCAGCGTATTGCTCTCGGACGGTGAATGGCACAGCCTAAAAGAACTGAACACACTGAATGTGAGCCGTTCCCGTATGGATGAGGCGCTGAAAACAATGGCAGAGGAAGAGCTGATCGACATGCACCTGGGAAAAATCAGAATCAACAAAAAAGACAAATAAAATGGGATTTTTAAAAAGTTTGTTCGGCGGCCGTGAAACGACCGACGAAGAGAGAGAGGCAAAGCGTCAGGAGAACAACTTTGACGTGTTGAAATACGACGGTATTCAGGCGCTGCGTATCGGCAAGACCGATTATGCGATAGCCTGTCTGACCCATGCCCTGGACATCAAAGAAGACCGTGAGGCACATATCGCCCTCGTGAATGCCTATGTTCATAAAGGAGACCTTGAAAGCTCGTGTGATGAACTGGAAGAGCTATGTGAGCTCTATCCCGACGACAAAACCTTCCCTGTGACCTGGGCTGAGACCTTGTTCCAGCTGGAGCGTTATGATGAGATGAAAGACGCATGTGCCCATGCGCTGGAGCTTGACCCGTCGCTTGCAGCCCCTCACTATCTTCTGGCCAGAGGCAGTTTTGCCATCGGGGAGATGGCAGCAGCCGAGCTGTCGGCTTCGCAGGCCATAGAGAACAACTGTGAGCTGTATGAAGCCTATCTGCTGCGTTCTGACATCCGTCTTGCAGAAGGAAAGAAAGAGGACGCTTTGGCCGATGTGGACCATTTGATCGGCGAAGACTATGTAACCGATGAGGTGCTGATGCAGAAAGGCAAGATACTGGAGTCGTCGGGCGACTTGGAAAATGCCATTATATATTATAATAATGTGTTGGAGGAAAATCCGTTTATCGAAGACGCCTACGCCAAACTGGGTTCTCTCCAGTTGCAGGTAGGAGACACTGCCGCCGCACAGGCCACACTTTCCGATGCATTGGAACAGGTTGGTGAGCGTTCCCAGATTCTGTTGCTCAGCGCTGCCATAAAGGAAGTGCAAGGCGATAAGGAAGGAGCAGCCGCCGACAAGACCCAAGCCGCAGAACTGGCTTTAGCAGAGCAGGACAGTGACGCCAACGAGGTGGATATCGAGCAGGAGATGCAAAACAAATACAATTCCATCAACCCGTTCCAATAAAAAGCAAGGATTTTGTGTCGTTTTATTACAAAACGACCCGATTTTCCCATAATTTGCTTATAAATTCAAACTTTTTATGGAAAATGTTTGGTAGGTTGTTAAATTTGCGTAAATTTGCATCGAAATCAAAATCAACGGACAATGACCAAGTCTTTCAGCGCATATTACTTTTTTTACTTTTACTTTGGCACAAAGTAAAGCGGGAATGTGTATGCGTATAAGACAACAGTTAAGACAAGGTTAAAGCATATAGGTCCCGCTCAAATGAGCGGGATTTTTTTTTGAATTATAATTTACGGACAAATGGCAAAAAGAATTGCGATACAAGGTATAGTCGGTAGTTTTCACGATATCGCCGCCCATAAGTTTTTCACAGGTGAGGAACTGGACATTATCTGTTGTGACACCTTTGAGGAGTTGTTCTCTGAGATGGAAAAAGATCCTGACATGATGGGGCTGGTGGCTATTGAGAACACCATCGCCGGAAGCCTTCTTCATAATTATGAACTGCTGCGAGAGAGCGGAACCCAGATTATCGGTGAACATAAGTTGAGAATCAGCCACAGTCTGATGTGTATGCCCGACGAAAGCTGGGATGACATCACAGAAGTGAACTCCCACCCTGTCGCTTTGATGCAATGCCGTGATTTCCTTCGTCATCATCCGCAGTTGAAAATAGTTGAGACTACCGACACAGCTGGCGCTGCCAAGGATATCAGTGAGCAGAAACTCAAGGGTCATGCCGCCATCTGCTCGAAGTTTGCCGCTCCCCTCTACGGCATGAAAATACTTGAGGAAGGCATTGAGACTAACAAGCATAACTTCACCCGTTTTCTTGTGGTTTGCAATCCCAACCACACATCCGACTATATGAAGCCCGATGAGGCAGACAAGTCAAGCATTGTGTTCTCGCTGCCTCATAGCGAAGGTAGTCTGTCGCAAGTGTTGTCGATTCTGTCGTTCTACCGTATCAACCTCACAAAGATACAGTCGTTGCCGATTATAGGTCATGAATGGGAATATATGTTTTATGTGGACCTGACTTTTGATGACTACACCCGTTACCGTCAGGCGATTGACGCTATCCGTCCGCTTATCAGCAAGCTGAAGATACTAGGTGAGTATAAGGACGGGAAATCGACAATATAAACGATTGTTGAAGAAAGCAGAGAATGCAAAGAATGCAGAGAATGTAAAGACGATTGAGGTTCTGATTTCAGAAACCTGTATTAAGCAAATACATAAATTATGATAGAGATAAAACCGGCAGAGCGGATTGCCACCGTTCAGGAGTATTATTTCAGCCGTAAAGGCAAGGAAGTGGCAAAGATGAATGCAGAAGGGAAAGACGTGATCAGTCTGGCCATCGGCAGCCCCGATATGCCCCCTTCAGAGAGAACAATCGACGTGCTCTGTGAGCATGCCCATAAAGCCGATGCCCACGGATACCAACCTACTGTTGGCATACCAGAATTGCGGAAAGCCATGGCAGGATTCTATAAGCGGTGGTATGGTGTGGAACTGGATCCTCAGACCGAGATTCAGCCGCTGATTGGCTCGAAAGAAGGTATCCTTCACGTGACGCTGGCGCTGTGCAACGTAGGCGACAAGGTGCTCGTGCCGAATCCCGGCTACCCCACCTATACTTCGCTGAACCGCATTTTAGGGACAGAGATCATCAACTACGACCTGTGCGAGGAGAACGGCTGGCATCCAGATTTCGACCAGCTGGAGGCAATGGATCTGAGCGGTGTGAAAATTATGTGGACCAACTACCCACATATGCCTACCGGGGGGCGTGCCACCCGAGAGCTTTACGAACAACTGGTGGCATTCGCACGGAAGCACAATATCGTGATTGTGAACGACAACCCCTACAGCTTTATCCTGAACGAGGATGAGCACTTGAGTATCCTGCAGGTGTCAGGAGCCAAGGAATGCTGTATTGAGTTCAACTCCATGTCGAAGAGCCACAACATGCCCGGCTGGCGAGTTGGTATGCTTGCTACGAACAGCACGTTTGTTCAGTGGATTCTGCGTATCAAGACCAATATCGACAGCGGAACATTCCGACCATTACAACTGGCAGCAGCAGAGGCATATAACAACAGCGACGAATGGCACTGGACCTCCAACGTGGAACTGTATAAGAGCCGCCGGAAGATAGCCGAGCAGATTATGACGGCGCTGGGATGCCAGTTCGATCCGAAGCAGCAAGGTATGTTCCTCTGGGGCAGGATTCCTGACAGCTACGGCGACGTGGAAGAGCTGACCGAGAAGGTGCTGCACGAGGCACGGGTGTTTATCACGCCAGGCTTTATCTTCGGCAGTAACGGCAGGCGGTACGTGAGGATTTCGCTGTGTGCGAAGAACGAGAAGATGGAAGAGGCACTGAGCAGAATTGGAACTTTGAACTTTGAGGTTTGAAATGCGAAAAATGGTGAAAACAGGGAGACGGGGCATGCCCACGTCTCTACAAGCAGACAAAAATCAATACAGAAATTATAAAACAACTAAATATGGAATTAGAATTACAACCATTGAATCTGCCTGGGATTGAGCCGGAGCGTCCGTTGGTGATAGCCGGTCCGTGCAGTGCTGAAACGGAAGAACAGGTGATGACAACCGCCAAGCAATTGGCTGCAAACAACATCAAGATTATGCGTGCTGGCGTGTGGAAACCACGTACGAAACCCGGCGGTTTTGAGGGTCATGGAGAGAAGGCTCTGCCATGGCTGCAGCGAGTGAAGCAAGAGACTGGTATGCTGATTGCCACCGAGGTGGCTACCCCTGCTCATGTGGAGGCAGCCTTGAAAGCCGGTATCGATATCCTGTGGGTAGGTGCCCGCACAACAGCCAACCCGTTTGCCGTACAAGAGTTGGCTGACTCTCTGAGGGGGGTGGACGTGCCGGTGCTGGTGAAGAATCCTGTGAACCCTGACATCGAGTTATGGATTGGCGCGCTGGAGCGAATCAACGGAGCCGGCGTGAAACGGTTGGGCGTTATCCACCGCGGTTTCTCCAGCTACGACCGTAAGATTTACCGCAACCTCCCGATGTGGCAGATTCCGATAGAGCTTAACCGCCGTATTCCACAGATTCCGATTTTGTGTGACCCAAGCCATATCGGCGGACGCCGTGACCTGATCGCCCCACTCTGCCAGCAGGCTATGGATTTGGGCATGGAAGGTCTGATTATCGAGAGCCACTGCGATCCTGACTCCGCCTGGAGTGATGCCAAGCAGCAAGTGACTCCAGATATCTTGAGCTACATCCTCAATCTGCTGGTGATTCGCGACGAGACGCTGACCACAGAGAACATTACAGAGCTCCGCAAGCAGATTGACGGTATTGACAATGACCTGATTGAGTTGCTCGCCAAGCGGATGCGTGTAAGCCGTGAGATTGGACAGTATAAGAAAGAGCATAAGATGACAGTGCTCCAGAGCAAACGTTATTCCGAAATTATCGACAAGCGTGGTGCTCAGGGTACCTTATGTGGTATATCGGCCGACTGTATGAACACCATCTTCGAGGCCATCCACGAGGAGAGCGTACGTCAGCAGATGGAGATATTGAATAATTAGGGAGCCTCTCCCCCATCCCCCTCCCCCAAAGGAAGGGGGTGTTACGATGCTGATGTGAAGAAATGCGATATTGATTGATTATGGATAATAGTTTTTTTTCGTTTACCAAAGCCGACCGGAAGGTGATTGTATGGCTGTTGGTGATTGGGCTGGCAGTTGCCTCGGTGTTGGTATTCTGTTTTCCTGCTGAAGATGAGAATGAGCAGCAGAAGATTGAACGCCCAGAGCATTGGTGGGAAGAGAGATAATCCTTTGAACTTTGAGGTTTGAACTTTGAACTTGGAAGTTACTTTGAACTTGGAGTATATTGTGATACTTTGTAATTTTAGATTAATCTGTTTTTATGAAGATATTGATACTTGGAGCTGGAAAGATGGGGTCGTTTTTTACGGACCTGTTGAGTTTTGAGCATGAAGTGGCGGTTTATGAGATAGACCCCAAGCGTATGCGTTTTCTTTATAACACTCAGCGTTTCACCACGATGGAGGAGGTTGAGGCTTTCCGTCCCGATATGGTGATTAATGCGGTGAGTTTGAAATACACACTGGATGTGTTCCGGCAGGTGATACCATACCTGCCGAAGGAACACTGCATATTGAGCGACATCAGCTCGGTGAAGACTGGATTCAAAGAATTCTATGAAGAGAGCGGTTTCCATTATGTGAGCACACACCCGATGTTCGGTCCTACGTTTGCTAACCTGGGTAAGCTGTCGGATGAGAACGCCATCATCATCAACGAAGGCGACTACATGGGCCGCTGTTTTTTCAAAGACCTTTATCAGCGACTGGGTCTGAATATCTTTGAATACACGTTCGACGAGCACGACCAGACAGTGGCTTACTCGTTGTCCATCCCGTTTATCTCCACTTTCGCTTTCGCTGCGGTCATGAAGCACCAGGATGCGCCCGGCACCACGTTCAAGCGCCACATGAATATCGCCAAGGGCGTGCTCAGTGAAGATGACACACTTCTTAGGGAGATTTTGTTCAACCCCTACACCAAAGAACGCGTGGAACTAATCCGCACGGAGATGAAAGAGCTCATCGAAATCATCGACACCAAAGACGAGGACCGCATGCAACGGTATCTCACGAAGATTAGGAAGAATATTCGATGACGGAGGCGAGAAGGCTTTTTATATTAGAAAGGTAGCAGATAAAGAATATGCTGACAAACAGAAAAAAAAAGAATTTGTCTTAAGCTATAATTAATCAATCGTATTCCTATAAACAGCCAAATAGACACAATAAATCATTGGCATTTTGCTGAATATCAAAATAAATTTGTAACTTTGCGAAGTAAACAAAAAAGTTAGGAATATGACAGCAATACAACTGAATGCGGAAGTGCTGCGAAATTTGAGTGTCGTAGCTGAAGATGAGAACTTGCTGAAACGTGTAGCTAAGTATCTCCGAAAACTTGTCGCAGAAAAGCAGGCTGACCCAACAGAGCTATCTAAGGAAGATTATCTAGCTAAATTGGAACGAGGTGAAGAAGCATTCCGGCAAGGTGAGTGTCATGAGATTCTTCCCGGAGAGGATTTATCAACTTATCTAAGACACCGAGGATATGACATTTAGAGTTCTCACCACCCCAGAAGCAGATGAGGATTTGGTAAATGACAAATAGAATTTATTTTATACAATAAATCCCGTTCATCCAGCGATGAGCGGGATTTTTATGATATTGCGCCCCAGTTGACTGGGGATTTGCGGAGTTCGCGGAGGTGTTTCCAGACGATGGCGTATTGGGGGTTGAGCTGGTCGATGTCGATGTCGATGATTTGCTGAGCGGCGTCGCGTGCCATCTGGAGGATGATGCCGTCGCGTGCGATGTTGGCGATGCGGAGGTCGAATGCCATGCCACTCTGCTGAGTACCCTCGAGGTCGCCCGGTCCGCGGAGTTTGAGATCCTGCTCCGCTATTTCAAATCCGTCGTTTGAGTCCACCATGATCTGAATGCGCTTGCGTGTCTCGTTGGAAATCTTGAAGTTGGTGACAAGTATGCAGTACGACTGGTCGGCTCCACGTCCAACACGTCCACGGAGCTGATGCAGCTGGCTGAGGCCGAACCGCTCCGCATTCTCGATGACCATGACCGATGCGTTCGGCACGTTCACACCCACCTCAATAACCGTGGTTGCCACCATGATTTGTGTCTCACCACGGGCAAACCGCTGCATCTCCGCATCCTTGTCCGCCGGCTTCAGTTGTCCGTGGACTTTAGATATTTTGTATTCTGGAAATTCCTTGCAAATGGTCTCGTATCCCTCCTCGAGATTTTTCATATCCAGTTTTTCACTCTCCTTGATAAGCGGATAGACGAAATAGATTTGTCGTCCCAACTCAATCTCATGCCTTACACGCTGATAGAGACTCTTACGGTGTGCATCAAACTGATGAATGGTCCGGATCGGTTTTCTTCCCGGCGGAAGCTCATCGATGACGCTGACATCGAGGTCGCCATAGAGTGTCATCGCCAACGTGCGCGGAATCGGGGTGGCTGTCATCACGAGAATATGAGGAGCCGTGTCGTTTTTCAGCCATAGTTTTGCCCGCTGAGCCACTCCGAACCGGTGTTGCTCATCAATGACCACGAATCCCAGTTTTGCGAACACCACGGTATCCTCGATGACCGCATGTGTGCCCACAAGAATATCGATATCGCCGTTGAGCAGGTCAGTCAGAATCTGCTTACGTTTTTTCCCTTTGACAGAGCCTGTAAGCAATTCCACTTTCACAGGCATATCGCCCAGAAACTGGCGGATAGTAGCCAGATGCTGCTCAGCAAGGATTTCAGTAGGCGCCATGATACAAGCCTGATGGCGGTTGCCGATGGCGATGAGCATACACATCAGTGCCACCAATGTCTTCCCACTGCCCACATCTCCCTGCAAGAGCCGGTTCATCTGCTTACCCGACCGCATATCCTCTCGTACCTCACGGATAACCCGCTTCTGTGCGTTTGTCAGCTGGAACGGCAGGTGGTTGTAATAAAACTCGTTGAACGGCTCTCCCACATGCGACATCTTAATACCATGGATTTTCCGTGTGCGCTCCTTCGTGTATTTCAGGATGTTCATCTGGACATAGAACAGCTCCTCAAATTTGAGCCGAGCCTGAGCCTTGCGTAACATATCAGGGTCAGAAGGATAGTGGATGTTGCGCATCGCCTCATCGTAGGAGATAAAGTTATATTTACGCATGATGTAATCCGGCAGCGTCTCAGGCAGCTTGCCGTCCATAAGGGAGAGAATGTTCGCTGTGATTTTGGCGATGGCGTTGGAGTTCAGTCCTCGTTTCTTCATCCGCTCCGTAGTGTTGTAGGCAGGTCGGAGAGAACTTTGAACTTTGAGGTTTGAACTTTGAACTTGAGAGTTTGCTTGTTGCCGGGCAGACGATGGGTCAGCAGGCAACGGCAACTCATCGTATTCCTCCTCGAGGAATATCTGCTGCTGGTAGTTCTGGAACTGCATCTCGCGTCCTTGAAGCAGTTCAGGGTCTGCCTTCTCTATTTCCGGATGGGCCACATTGAGTCGTCCTTTGAAAATCTGGGGCTTACCGAAGACCACATAAGGCGTTCGCACCTTATATGTCTGTGAGATATATTTCAGTCCCTGGAACCAAACGAGGTCTATCACACCCGTTCCGTCAGAGAAATGCGCTACAATCCGTTTGCCCCTCCCCTCTCCAACCGTCTCAAACGAGAGAATCTGCCCAATAAGCTGTACATAAGGCATATTTCCGTAGATTTCTGAGATACGGTAAAATTTGGTTCGGTCGATATACTTATAGGGATAATATCCCAGCATATCGCCCACCGTCTGGATGTCGAGTTCTTTATCAAGCAATTCAGCCCTGACAGGTCCGACTCCCTGAATATACTTTATGTCCTGTGATAATACAAGCATTTTTTTAAGAAGGTAAAGAAAGTAGAGAAGGCAGAGACGTTTGTTTAGTAAAAGACAATTGATGTTTTAGCCGATTATGATTTTAGGAATTGGCGGGCAGCTTCGATGATGGAGTCTTTGCCTTTTGACACGTCGTCGGCAGAGAGGGAGACATATACATCGGGTTCGATACCGAACTCCGTGTGCTGACGGTCGGTGTCGAGAGAGACCACCGCTGAATAGCGGACACCCCATCCGTTGGGCAGTTCCATGCTGAACGGCATTCCACTTCCGCCTCCAGTCTTGTCGCCCATGACGGTGACATTCGGGAAACGTTTCATGGACTTGACGAAATCGTTGGTGGCAGAGAACGACTCGCGATTGGTCAGCACCACTGCTTTCTTCTGCCAACGAACTCCCTTCGAGGGCTCCACATAGCCAGGCTCAGGATTTGAGAAATCGTTATGTCCTTTTCCTGTCTTATGGTAAGTATAACCCACAAGTGTCTTCTCGTTGGTGAACCGGGCCGCCAGCCGCTCCGCCTCCACGAGGCTACCTCCACCGTTGCTTCTCACATCGAGAATCAACCCGTTACATCCTTTCAGGTTGTCTAACATCACAGACAGGTTGCCCTCGCCGATGCCCGCGTCGAACGTCTCACACCGCACGTAGGCGATGTTGTCGGGCAGGATGCGATAGCGAAGGGAAGAAGCGAACTGATAGTCGTTGCCCTTTCCAAGGTAGTCCTCTATGAGGTCGAGGTCGATGTTGCGGTCGTAGTTCTCGTAGTAAGACCAGTTGCGTCCGAGGTCGTAAGGCGCTGTGAGGTTGACATGTCCATCCTGCAGCTCGCCAATCATGTTGCAGAGCACCTCAAAGAGCTGCGCGTCCGTCATCTGCGGTGTGATCATCTGCTCATATCGGGCATGCACCTCATCCCAGTCAACACCAATCTGCTCCTTCTTATAGTCGAAGAAGCAGTAGCGCTGGTCCATGATTTCCCACAGCGCCTGGAAGTTGCCCTTCGGCGAATCGAAGGATGTGATCTCCTCGTCGACACAGGCAGTAAGGAAAATCAGGGTGAATATGTAGAACAGTTTTTTCACGACTTGAAATTGTTTTTTTATTTACTTATGAACTGGTGAGACAAACCAACCATTAAGGTATTAGTATAAGAATGGTAGCGGAGGTTATTGAATTTGGACTGCATAAAATGACCAGAGTAGCCTACCAGGAGCTGTGTAGCCCTGTATTTCCGGATTTGGATGCCAAACGTGAGGTTCTGCCTCAATGACGGCATATTGCCCGGATGAGCGAACACGATGTTGTGATCGTAGTTTTCCTGTTCAAACGCCTCGTAGTAAGACTGTCCGTAATTAGGCGAGAACGCCATTCCCACACAAGGCAGAATGACTTGGTAGTCGAGATTGCAATATCTGTGGAGAAACAAGAAAGAAACGTTGGCTTTCGCCGAAAAGTCGATCATCAGGTCCGCTTTCGCCTGAGCGGGATTGTTGCCGTTGCGCTCGTTGTAAACACATCCCAGATATCCGGAGATCATCGGACCCGCAAAGATATTCAGCGAAGCCCTTCCATTGAAAATTCTATAATGGCGATACGGAGAGATGGCTCTCATCCATCCGACCGCATATCTCACTCCTCCCGCATACTCGTTGACATTACCTCCCGGGTTATCGAGGACGGAACCATCAATATTGAGCAGTGTCTGGAAGAGCCAAGAGGGTCTGCGCCACAGAAACCTCTCTGTTTTACGGATTAAGTTCATATTGACTCCCGTGTAATTGTAGGGCGAGAGGTAGGTATCGAGGATGTTGGCCGTACCCGCTCCCACCATGATATCATGCACATGAGTAGGAACACACCCGGCAATCCTTCCTTCCAGCGTATCGACAGTCTCCCTCATCTGCGCGTGGGTGGCCGTTGCAAAAGCCGCTAGGACAGTCCATATCAGGAATCTGAGAGTTCTCATCTTAAAACAGCCTTAATTGCCCAGTCAGTTCATCCCGTACTTCGTCATCGGATTTCTCATCGGGATTCTTAGGGGCATTATCCGCACTCTCTTCCTGTTCCTCATCGCTATCCTCATCACCATCCTCCACATCTTCATCGTTGGAATCTTCCTCTTCTTCCGGTTCAGGGAAACGGGTTGGTTCAAGTTCCGTGACAGAGTCGAGGGCAAAGGTAGTGAGACGTTTTCCTTTTGCCTTGAATCCCTTGACAGCAATAAATTCCTCCGCGTCAATTTCGATAGGGCCACGGAAAGTGTCAGGCTCAGCGAATGTCAGTTCAATACGAGGGTATGCCACATCGGATAAGAGCAAGAGTTTGGAGTCTGGATTCGCCATGATATTCTGCACTTTCGCTGTAGCATCAAGCGTAAAGCGCTTGATATAAGGCAGGTTGTCGTTATCCGCATCGAAAAGCACAGCTGTCCAGACTTTTTCAGCCTTGTACTTTTCTATGACGAGGATATCCTTGTCGTAGTGGTTGTTGACATCGAAGTCGGTGAGGTAGAAATCACCGTTCTTCATCACCACGAGGATACGGTCGTCGTTGTGGAACTCTCCGAGGTAGATGCCCAGGTCGTCGTAGTTGATACGTTGCACATCCTGATCGTACCACACCTTCCGTCCACCGAGTGTGGAACCGCCGTGTGACTTGAGCTGGATACGGTAAACATCGTGCTTGGTGAGCTGGTTGCCTCGCGACGCACGCCCTTTGATGGCGATCTCGCTGAAATCCTTGTCGAAAACAAGCCGTTTGAGTTTCTCCTTCGGTTTGAGCGTGACTTTTATGACCTCCGCCTCTCCATTGCTGTTCGAAGTGAAATAGGTGATGCGGGATTTTGGTGTGCCCATTGTCACGTCGTATTCTTTGTCGCGGGTCATCGAAGTGACATTAAAACGCTTTATGTATGTCACCCCCGTCTTCCCGTCTTTATAACAAACGTTGAAGATGGTGCGCTTGTCTCCTTTCTTGAACACAGCCACATGGATGATTTCCGCTTTGCGTTTCTCGCGTTTGCTCTTCTCCGTCTCACCCACAAACAACTTGTCGGCCACGCGCACCACTTTGTATGTGCCGTCGCGGTAGAAGAGGATGATGTCGTCGATATCCGAGCAGTTGCACACGAACTCATCCTTCTTAAGCGATGTTCCGATGAATCCGTCAGCCCGGTTGATGTACAGCTTCTCATTCGCCTCCGCCACCTTGGCAGCCACGATGGTGTCGAACGAACGTATCTCGGTGAGTCGCGGATGGTCGTCGCCATATTTCTTCTTGAGGAAGAGGAACCACTGTGCTGTCACCTCCACAAGGTTGTTGAGGTCGCGGTCGATATCCTCAATTTCCGCTTTGATGCGTGCCAGCAACTCATCTGCCTTGTCTTTATTGAACTTAAGGATGCGGGCCATCTTGATTTCCATCAGCCGGAGGATATCGTCCTTGGTCACCTCACGCACGAACTGCGGGTAGAACGGAGTGAGACGCTCATCCACATATTCGCATGCCGCATCCATGTTCTTAGCGTTCTCAAATTCTTTTCCCTTATAAATTCGTTCCTCAATAAAAATTTTCTCAAGTGAGAGGAAATGGAGCTGTTCGAGCAGTTCACCCTTGCGGATTTCCAGTTCCATACGGATAAGGTCTTTCGTATTATCGACAGACCTGCATAGCACGTCACTTACCGTGAGGAACTGAGGTTTGCGTTCGTCGATGACACAGCAGTTCGGTGATATGTTGATTTCGCAGTCTGTAAAGGCATAAAGAGCATCGATAGTCTTGTCCGATGATGTTCCAGGCATGAGATGCAGTAGGATTTCCACCCCTGCCGACGTCATGTCCTCCACTTTCTTCACTTTAATTTTTCCTCGTTCAGCCGCTTTGAGGATAGAGTCGATGAACTGGCTCGGGTGCTGTGGTGAGCCCGTAGTCTTTCCGAACGGAATTTCTGTGATGGCCAGAGTTTTGTTGTCGCGTTTCTCGATTTTAGCACGTACACGTACCATACCACCACGCATACCGTCGTTGTATTTGCTCACGTCGATGCTGCCTCCCGTAGGGAAGTCAGGATAGAGCTGGAACGGCTCATTATGAAGATAAGAGATGGCCGCATCACACAATTCGTTGAAGTTATGCGGAAGGATTTTACAAGAGAGTCCCACAGCGATTCCCTCCGCTCCCTGAGAGAGCAGGAGCGGAAACTTCACGGGCAGGGATATCGGTTCCTTGTTGCGTCCGTCGTAAGAAAGTTTCCATTGTGTGGTTTTCGGATTAAAAACCACGTCGAGAGCAAACTTGGAAAGACGTGCCTCGATATAACGTGCCGCAGCTGCGTCGTCGCCTGTGAGTATATTACCCCAGTTGCCCTGACAGTCGATCAGCAAGTCTTTCTGCCCCATCTGCACCAGCGCATCCTTGATGGAAGCGTCGCCATGCGGGTGGAACTGCATAGTATGTCCTACGATGTTCGCCACCTTGTTGTACTTGCCGTCATCCATCCGTTTCATGGAATGGAGAATACGGCGCTGTACCGGTTTCAGTCCGTCCATGATATGCGGTACAGCCCGTTCGAGTATGACATAAGATGCATAGTCGAGGAACCAGTTCTGATACATACCGCTCAAATGGTGTGTGATGGAGTCTTTCATTTTTTTAGGATCGTAGTCCGACTTCGGCGGAAGTCCGGCACCCGACTGTCCGTTCTCCGCCTTAGGCTTCTCCTGCTGAATATCGCCATTGTTTTCAGCAGGTGTTATTTCTTCGTTTTCCAAGCTGTTGTCAATAATTTCTTCGCTCATTATAATTATTTTGTATTTTTCGTTTTATTAACCTGCAAATATACGCATTTTATCCGGTATTTCGAAATTCGAGAGCCACATTTTGTTTATATTTACGAAAAAATCGCTACATTTGCAGAAATTGCAGAAACGAAATGAGAAGATTGATTTTCACAACCCTTTTTCTTCTGTCGGCAGTTCTTTCTGCCACTTCCCAGACGAAAATTATTGACATGGCAGAGCCGACATTAAGTTCCGAGGCAGCCCTGTTGGAAGGGATGGTGACAAAAGCCAACGAGAGCGATTCCGACACCGTAAGGATCTACGTGTTCGACCTGATAGCCAAGGACGGATATACCGATTACGCGTTGCTTGACTCTACCGGCTATTTCCGTTTCCGCATACTTACCGGCAGTACCAACGCCGTTTCGTTTTTTCATGGCAAGCAGGAGGCACTCCTACTAGTGGAGCCTGATGAAATCGTGTCGCTCACCCTCGACGAACGTAAGAAAGACAAGCTGAGCCAATGGCAGTTCGGTGGTGCGCACAGTGAATGGAACAACGAGATGAACCGTCTACCTTTCAACACACGTTACAACAGCCTGTACAACAGAGTTATAGGCAACTGGAAACACTATACCGAAGATGAGGATGAATTCCACTTCAAAGAAGTCGTCGCCCCTCTTCAAGCCGAGTTGGAAGAGCGGATTATGGCAACAGACATTAGTGATGAGGTGAAGAGTTTCAACTATCTTGCCAGTAAGCTTTATTATATGGAGTTGTTGGGCGGCTATGCCATGACACTGAATCAGAAGTATCTTCAGAGAGGTATGGATCGCGGTGTGAGCCGCATGTTTTACAGCGATGCTGTAAAGACTGACTTCATGCATTATAACGCTCTGCTCTATACGCCTCTCGGGAAGCGTCTGAAGAACTATGCCACCTTGTGTAATGAGCAACGTGACGGTCATTTCACATATCCGAAGTTTCTCGACAAAATAGACTATGCAAGGAAAGGAATGGTTTATCTTGCAGACGATCGTTTGCTGAACGACCGCCAGCTGGAAGCCATCAGACAAAGGACTCCGGCACTTGACTCCCTGATTGTCAGTCGTAACGAAGCCCTGCGTCTGAAAAAACGAGAGCAGCTACGCAACCCGATGTACTACATCAAATATATTGATGACGACCTAAGTGGCAGGCATGTGTTCGACGCCATCCGCGATCAGTATCCCGGCCGCATTTTCCTGCTCGACTTCTGGGCCACCTGGTGTATGCCTTGTCGCATTGCTATGGAGAATATGAAGCCTCTGAAAGAGAACTACAAAGATCTGATAGACTTTGTTTATCTTACAGGTGAGACCTCTTCCGAGGACACCTGGCGCCAGTTGATACCAGGCATTAAAGGCGATCATTTTTTTATTACAGACCGCCAGTGGAAAGACATCTGTAAGCAGCTGAAGGTTAATTCCATTCCTGCTTACATGGTGATTGACTGGGACGGGTTGATAGTGAAGCAGTTCAGTGGCTTTCCTGGCAATGAAGCACTCGAAAAGGTGTTTGAGAAGCTACTGAAAGAAAAAGAAGAGAAAGATGCGAAAGAACGTGCTGAGAAAGAGCGGAAAGAGCAGGAAGAAAAAGAAAAAAGCAAGCAGAGAGAAAATGAAGTAACAGACTAATAAAGAAACACAAACTAACATTAACAGCTAAACACGACAAACATGAAAAAAGGATTCACATTTTTAGTTGCGGCCACAGCGCTGACACTATTGATGTCCATCGCTGTCACCTCAAATGCCGCAGATATCCAGTGGCCCGTCGGCGATGTCACTTACCAGTTGAAAGTGGGAAGCCAGGTTCTGGCAGAGGAAGGTTTGACAGACGGAGGCCTATATCTTATCAACCAACCACGCAACAACTGCTGTATCGAAGAGGGAAGTGACAACAAACTGATGCTGAACGGTCTGAACAATGAGGCACTGAATGGCTCGACCAGCACCACCTATGTGTTGAAATTTCTGAAAAACACTGACGGAACCTGGCAGATTCAGACATCGTCGGGACGTTATTTCCCTGTAGTCACTGGGAATGCCAATCTTTACAGCTCAGACACAGCCGGCAACTACACATTCAATTTCACTTCAGACGGATACGTGTTTCCACGAACAGAGAACAATGGCACCGCCTATGGACTTGACCGTGCATCCAGCGGTGTCTATTCCTTCTCCACCATCAACAGCACTGTGGGCAGTGCCCAGTGTTATCAGATTTTTCCAGTGGAACTAAGCGAATACAAAGAGGAAGACGGCATTGCAGAATTCACCACCTATGAGATAGCCAATGCTTACGGACGTGGAAAGGTTTACTACAGCCCTGATAATTCGCATGATTTTCTATGGTCCACAGGTAAAAACGACAGCAACACCGACGCTGATAACTACAAATGGGTGTTTGTGAAGACTGCAGATGGTGATTACAACATCTACAATATCGGCCGTCATGCCTATATCACACCGACCTCCGAGATAGGCAGTTTCAGCGGTCAAACCTGGATTTTCACCCAAGAGAAGGTGGGCATCACCCTCACAAAACTCACCTCAACCACTTATTCAATCCGCACGACAGAAGGCAACATCTATATGTCGTCCAGCAACGGTTACACCGGTCCGCTGATTTCCTATTACGATGCTTCTGATCAGGGAGTGCCATACACACTGGCGAAAGGGGACTCCGTGAGCGATGAAGTGAAGGATGAAATCCTGAACGGTGTAAGCGCCTTGACTGAACGTGACCTGTCGGTGAAGCAAGGCTACCACACGATCGGCCGGAATGAAGAGAAAGGCCTGTTGCTACGTGTGGGAATACCAGGTAATATACCTGCTACGATCAACAAACTGACTTTCAGTCTGAAGGGGAAGACCAGCAGTTACGCCAAGCAAATCAGCCTTTATCAGACAGACAATCCGGAATTCTATGCCGATGATAATCCAACACTATTAGGACAGACGACTCCTGACGGAGAAAAAGTGGAAATCAAGCCCATAGACTACGTTCTGAAAAGCGGAGCCAACTATTTTTATCTGACAGTGGCATTGAAAGATGATGCCCAACTGGCCGACATGGTGGATGCAGCCCTTGTAAGCGTTGATTATACACATGAAGGAGAGGCAAATACGATTGAAGTGAGCAGCAGTACGGGTGACCCGGCTGGTGAAGCCAAGATATATGCTGTGAGGAGTTTTGCATACGTCCCTACCACAGACAACTGCCGTCATTATCGCATCCCAGCCATGATACTCGACAAAGAGGGCAATATCGTAGTTGCCAGTGATCGCCGTTATGAGAGTAGCACCGACCTTGGCAACCATAAGATAGACGTGAGCATCCGTCGCAGTGAGGACGGAGGACGCAGTTGGTCAGCCCAGAATATCATCGCCGTTGGTGACGGTAAGACCACTTCAGACTATGGGTATGGCGATCCGGCCTTGGCAAGGACAAAAGGCGGTAGGTTGGTATGCATGATGGCTGCAGGATCGGTTATGTACTGGAACGGCATGCGTCATGCCGTTATTTGCACAAGCGATGATAACGGACTCACATGGACAGCTCCCCGTCAGCTTTACACGTCACACTTCACAGATGCCGTGAACAACAAGACAGACGAACTCGGCTTCTATGGGAACTTTATATCCTCCGGCAAGGGACTCACCACTTTTGACGGCACCGTGATGTTCACCAATAACTGCCTGACATACGACAACACCTCCTCACCACAATGCTACTTGATTAGCTCCACCGATGAGGGAGAGAACTGGACTATAGGACCGGCCAAAGCATACGCCGGTTGTGATGAATCGAAGTTGGAACAGCTCAACGACGGCCGGCTGATTGTGTCGGTGCGTCATAGCGGAGACCGCGGATTCAACACCGGCAATGCAGACGGGACAGAATGGGGTACATCGTGGAAGAACGGTCAGATCAGCGGAAACGCCTGCAATGCCGACATCCTGTATTTCAGCCGTAAGACAGAAGGAGAGGCAGACATTATGCTTCACAGTTATATTAAATCCTCCTCCCGCGAAAACCTCACCTTAGCCATGAGTATTGACGAAGGTGAGAGCTGGACGGACTTCATGACCATACAGCCAGGCGGAGCAGCCTACTCCACGATGGTGCGAATGGCAGACGGAGACCTTGCAATTCTGTTTGAAGATGAGTCGTATAGCGTTGGCAACGGCTATGCCCAGACATTTGTGACAATTACAAAAGAGCAGATTAACGCCTTTGCCGCGGAATTGGCCAAAGAAGACGCTCCTTACTTACGTGCGTTAGAGTCCTTAAATGATGGTGACGTATATCTAATCCGCACGTCGTATCTGAACGATGTTCCTGTGAAAGGACGTTTTCATTTGAAAGCAGACGGCACATTAAGCTCAGAGTCCTTCGACGCCAAATATTTCACTTTTCAGAAGAAAGCTTATCGAGGCGGTTATAAACCCTATGGATGGAATATCGGTCAGTTCACCAACCCCACAAACGCATCAACCAACAGCAAATATATACGTACAGACACCCAGAACCGGGACGACTGGGAACGCCAGGTAATTCTTGAAGATGAGAATGGATATTACGCTATCCGCGCCACCAATGCCGCGACAGAGGCGACGTGGGGCTCGAATGCATTCTGGACTACCGACAGCAGCGGCAACGCCACCTACGACCTTGCCGGCGGCACACATTACATCTGGGAGATTGTGAAAGTAGGCACCACCCCTACCTTTGAGGACGGTCAGACCTATCAGATAATGACTGCAGACAGCGCCTACCTTCAAAAAAGCGGAACAGAAAACACGCTGGTTTTTGCTACGCCTTCAAACGCTCTCGATTTTGTAATCCAGCCTGTCAGTAATGATATCGGAAGTTTCACGATTCAAGACAAGTCTTCCGGTCTCTATCTCACAGCAGAGAAAGGCAAACCCTGCCGTCTGAGCTCCACAGCCACCCCCTGTAAGATACAGCTGATTGATACATGTCTGCCCTATTGCTACAGCATTCTTGGTCCGTTCAGCACGGGTTATCAGCACATGGTACCCAAAGCCTCAGAGACCGAAGATTGCACTTATGTATTACAGTGCGAGGAGGGCATTAACGACCCCAGTCTTTATCTGAGCATCATCAAATCAGCTGATACCCATTTAAAAGGCGATGTAAACGAAGATGGTAAAGTCGATATCAACGATGTGGTCTGCGTGATTAACCAGATGGCAGGTGTGAGCACCTACCGCTATGCAGACGTAAACGAAGATGAAGGAGTCGATATCAACGACGTGGTTGCAATCATCAATATCATGTCTGGGAAGTAGAAAAGACATAAAGAAAAAACAAACGCATCAGCCAATGGTTGATGCGTTTGTTTTTTTTCGCCAGTTGAAATATCCGAAGATGGCGATGAATACGTAGATTGCGTAGAGCGATGCCTTGAACGGGATTTCCTTATAGTAATAAAGGACTGACGTCACGATATCCACAGCAATCCATATAAACCACTGCTCCAGGTATTTATGTGCCAGTGCCCAAATGCCGAGGATGCTGAGCGCAGTGGTGAAGCCGTCGGCTAACGGCACGTTGGAATTTGTGAATGTAACCAGCAGCCAGTAGATAAACATCCATAACGCAAAGGTGATTCCCAGCCACGGCAGAATTTTGTTTTTCGGGAAGCGGGTGATACTTTGAACTTTGAGGTTTGAGGTTTGAACTTTGGAGTTACTTTTTTTGAACTGGAATTTCCATCCGGTTTTCCATACGATAAAGCCATAGACAGTCATGGCGATATAATAGAACTCCATGGCACAGTCGGCATAAAGTCCCGCCTGGAAATAGAGGACGATGCCCAGTGCCTGCATGATAAATCCCACAACCCACATCAACCAACTGCCCCGTACTTCCAACAGAATGTAGAGAAGTCCGAGGACGGTGGTTGTTATGTCGAGTATTAATTTCAAATTAGGAATTAGGAGTGAGGAATTAAAAGTTGAGTGAGATATATGCCATGAAGTGGGTCGGAGCCTGTGCTGAGAAAGTGGCCCAGGCCCATCCACCGTTGTACGCCTCGATTTTTCCGTTGTTGTTTCGGAAATTCATAGAACAGGAGCCATTCGTCTCGTATTCCTCGTTGAAGAGGTTATAAACCGTCACACCCACAGTTGCTTTCTTGATATATTTCATTTTAAATGAATAAGAGAGGTCCAGGTCGGATATAAAGAACTTGTCGATCATGGCACGTGTGTAGGAGCCATCCTCCTCCTGATAAGCCTTGAATCCAGAGTTAGTCATATACTGCTCGCTCACGAATTTTGATGTAAGCGCAGCGCGGAGTCCTTTCCACTCATAGGCAAACTGGTTGTTGAGAATAAAATCAGGAGAGAATGCCAGGTGCGTGGTGCCTACGTTGGCATACGACTGGCTCCAGTCCTCATTGATGACGGTCACATTCATGTTTTTCGCACGGTTTTTGCTGAGTGTGGCATTCAGGTTCCATTCAAATCCGGTGAATGGCCGCCAGCTGCCACCCAGTTCCAGTCCCATACGATAAGAGTCCTTGATGTTGCGCGCCACCATCTCTCCGTTAGCATCCTGTGCGCCAGTGAGTACAAACTGATTGTCGTAAGCCATATAATAAGCATTGGCAAAGGCGCTGAGCTTCTCACTCTCATATTTATAGCCCACTTCCAAGTCGTTGAGGCGTTCGCTCTGAGGCACCACGGCATCCACCTCAGCCATCATGTCCTCAAAGTCGTTTCGCGTCGGCTCCTTATGTGCGATGGCATAAGAAGCATAGACGGTGTGTCCGCCATCGAAATTATACATCAGTCCGAATTTCGGATTAAAGAAATCGTAGGAGCGGTCCATTTCAAGCGGAAGCTGAAGTTTATCATCGTCGTACTCCTGAGACGCACCCGTCATCTTATAATTGATATGTCGATATTGCAAATCGGCGAATCCGTTCAGTCCCGCCACGAAATTGTAATTCACCTTTCCATACACATTCACATCAACTTTTTTGGCATTGTTATCGTAGTAAGTAAGATCCGGATTGATGGCACCGCTGAAGTTGCGCACCCATTTCACTTTTCCGTAGTGGTCGCCATCATACTTGTTGAAACCACCACCAAGAGTAGCAGAGAGGCGTTCGCGACTATCATAGTTGAAGCTGACGATGGCTCCGCCAAAATCGTTTTTCATCTTTTTCTGGCGTACCAGGTCGCTCTTGCTGCCGATTTCCGACTCCAGCATGTATTTATAGAGTTTCTGGTCGGTTTTGTACTGCTCATAGTAGCCATTGCCATGTGTATAATGGAGCGTAGCATTCATATCCCACGTAGTGCTGAGACGTTGGTTCCACAGCAACTGATAATGCTGCTGATGGTAATTGTCAGTCTGGTTCTTGTAGTATGCAGGACTCCCGTCCGCAGCTGTGTAGTATCCACTTGGGTTATACGTACGTCCATACTGTTTCATATCCGCTTTGGAAGCATAATCCCAAGCGTGATAAGTCTGCTCTGTGCCGTTGAAAGTGATGAGTTTCACGACCGTGTTGTCGTCCATATATCCTCCCTGCAGGAAATAAGAGTTGAGCTTAGAAGATGCCCTGTCGATGTATCCGTCGCTACCGATGTTGGAGAGTCGTCCCTGGAATCCCCAGTGTCCGCCAAGCAGTCCGGTAGAAAAACGCACCGTCTCCTTATGTGTGCCATAAGAACCGGCAGAGACATCGAAGCCCGCATAAGGTTTAGCGCTCAGGTTGTTTGTCTGCATGTTGAGCGTGGCTCCGAAAGCACCGGCTCCGTTCGTGGAAGTTCCGACTCCTCTCTGGAGCTGCATAGATTGAACGGAAGAGGCGAAGTCGCTGATATTCACCCAGTAGAGTTGTGAGCTCTCCGCGTCGTTGAGCGGTACGCCGTTAGCGGTGACATTGATACGAGTGGGGTCAGTCCCTCTGACATGAATACCCGTGTAGCCCACCCCGATTCCAGCGTCACTGTTTGCCAACACGGACGGCATGGAACTGAGGATAAAGGGCACATCCTTGACATGGTTTACCTGCTCGATCTCCTCCTTTTTCATATCGCTAAAGGCCATAGGTGTTTTCGCATTCGCTCTGGTGGCTTTCACCTGCACCTCCTGCAATTCAAGAATTTGGAGTGAATCCGTTGTTTGTGCACTCACTAATGAGCACAAAGCAGAAACTGCAAAAAACAGCAAAAATCTCTTTCCCATTGTTTAATTCCTTTATTATTAAAAAACAACAATAAAGGGGCTTTTATAAGACATCCATCCCTACGTCGGCATTACCCGAATCAGGTTATGAGGGTATCATCTCAGCCCTTCTGCCTATCCTAAAAACCCGGCAGATGAGCACCCCTAGACTTGCTAACTTCAAATCCGGTTGCAAAGTTACAAAAAAGTTTGGAAAGAATTTACTTTTTTTGTACTTTTGTGGATGAAACCTAAAAACAAAACCTATGGAAACAAAAAAAATTATTATTACCATCAACCGTGAGTATGGTTCGGGTGGACGAGAGATAGCCATGAAGATTGGCGAGAAGCTGGGTCTGAAAGTGTTCGATAAGGCTGCTTTAGACGGTCTGATTGCAAAATTCGGCCTGACCGAGACAGAGATAGAGAAAATCAAATCGGTGAAGCCAAGCTGGTGGGATGACTTCTGTGACTTTTACCGTCCGTTCCCTTCTATAGATCCTACCATGGAGGAGAACAAGAAAGTGACCTCGCGTCAACTTTATCATGCTGAGGCAAAGATACTGCGTGACATCGCCGCGAAGGAGTCGTGCATCATCGTGGGGCGTTCAGGTTTTCACATCTTCAAGGGTGAGAAGAATGTGTCGAAGCTGTTTATCATCGCCGAGGAGGAGCATCGAGTGCACCGTATCATGGAGCGTCTTGGTGTGGATGAAAACGAAGCCCGTCAGCAGATAGAGGAGGTTGACACAGCCCGTGAGAACTATACCCGCTCGTTTGCCGGAGTAAGCCGCTACGATGCTCGCAATTACGACATGGTTGTCAATGTGACAGGAATGGAAACCGACTTGATTGCCGACTTTTTCGTGAATTTGATACGTCAGAAGTATCAAATCCCGGCTTGAATGAATAATTTATTCAGATTTTATTCGTTCATATAGAAAAAAATGGGTAACTTTGCGTGGTTTTGCGGTTTTGTTGTTGAAATGAGACCCGGAATTTCCTTTTTGAAGAGAAACATTTCCTTTAAATAAATGATAAAATAATGGTTAACAGAGAAAAACTTTTCAGTGAATTTCAAGCTCCCACCAAACAGGAATGGCTCGACAAAATCGAGGTTGACCTGAAAGGTGCCGATTTTCAGAAGAAATTGGTATGGAGAACCAACGAGGGATTCAATGTTCAGCCTTTCTATCGTCGTGAAGACCTGGAAGACAAGGCCGCAGTGAATTCCCTACCTGGTGAGTTTCCGTTTATCCGCGGAAACAAAACCGACAACAACCTCTGGTATGTTCGTCAGAACATCAAGGTGACGGATGCCAAAGAAGCCAATGCAAAAGCGCTTGACATTCTGAACAAGGGTGTAGATTCCCTTGGCTTTGAGTTTTGTGGCGACCTGATCAGTGAAGCGACTGTCGAGACCCTGTTGAAAGACATCCGCTGCGACATCGTAGAAGTAAACTTCTGCAGTTGCAAACGCCGTTCGCTTGATTTGGCCAAAATTCTCGTTGCTTATTTCGAGAAGATGGGCTATGACAAGGAGAAAGTATGCGGCAGCATCGACTGGGATCCAGTTGAGAAGATTCTTGTAAAGGGAAAAGACGTAACTCCTGTTCTTGATTTAGGTCCAGCCCTGGTTGACACCTTCAAGGAGTACCCTAACTTCCGTTGCATTACTGTGAACAGTGTCACACTGAACAATAGCGGCGCTTACATCTACCAAGAGTTGGGTTATGCTCTCGCATGGGGTAACGAATATCTCCAGCAGTTGGTTGACCGCGGGGTGGACGCAACCCTTGCCGCCCGCAAGATTAAGTTCAACATGGGTGTGAGCGAGAACTATTTCATGGAGATTGCCAAGTTCCGTGCCGCCCGTATGCTCTGGGCACAGATTGTGAAGCAGTATGAGCCAAAATGCGACTGTGCTTGTCAGATGCATGTATGCGCCATCACCTCCGAGTACAATCAGACTGTGTTCGACAGTTATGTGAATCTGCTCCGTTCCCAGACAGAAGCCATGTCGGCATCTATCGGCAATGTGGATTCCATCGTTGTCACTCCGTTTGACACCCCATATCAGACTCCAGACGAGTTCAGCGAGCGTCTGGCCCGCAACCAGCAGCTGTTGCTGAAAGAGGAGGCTCATTTCGACAAGTTGGTTGACGTGGGCGGTGGTTCCTACTATATCGAGACCCTCACCGACGCTATTGCCAAGCAGGCTTGGGCTTTGTTCCTTGCAGTAGAAGAAGCCGGTGGTTTCCTTGGTCAGGCAGTTGAAGGTAAGATTGCCGAAGCCGTGAACGCATCGAATGACAAGCGTCATGCAGACGCAGCCAAACGTAAGGAGTTTATCCTCGGCACCAACCAGTTCCCTAACTTCACAGAGACCAGCGAGGGCAAACGTCCTATCGACACTGCCTGCTGCTGCAAGCCGGATGAATGTACCCCAAGCATCCCTGTATTGAACAAACAGCGCATGTCGAGTGAGTTTGAGGCACTTCGTCTGCAGACCGAAGCTGCTTCGAAGCAGCCAGTTGCGTTCATGCTTACCATCGGTAATCTCGCCATGCGTCAGGCCCGTGCCCAGTTCTCTTGCAACTTCCTTGCTGCCGCCGGTTACAAGGTGATTGACAACTTAGGCTTCAAGACTGTTGAAGAAGGCGTTGACGCAGCCCTGAAAGCAGATGCCGACATTGTGGTCATTTGTTCTTCCGACGACGAGTATGCAGAATATGCAATTCCAGCTTACAAGTATCTCGACGGCCGAGCCATGTTCGTGGTAGCAGGCGCTCCAGCTTGCTCCGACGACCTGAGGGAAGCCGGTATTGAGAATTTCATCCATGTACGTGTAAACCAGCTTGAGACTCTGAAGGAGTACAATGCAAAACTCGGTATCTGATTATGGCAAGAAAAGATTTTAGCAAAATAGACATATATGCTGGCATTCAGGAAAAGAACGGCCAGCAGTGGCAGAAGGATAACAATATCCATGCAAGCTGGCGCACACCAGAGCAGATAGATATCCAGCCAGTATATACGAAAGAAGATCTTGATGGAATGGAGCATCTGGATTTCACAGCTGGTATTCCTCCATATCTCCGTGGTCCTTATTCAATGATGTATCCGTTCCGTCCTTGGACAATCCGTCAGTATGCCGGATTCTCCACCGCTGAGGAGAGTAACGCATTCTACCGCCGTAACCTTGCCAGTGGTCAGAAAGGTCTGTCGGTGGCATTCGACCTCCCCACTCACCGTGGTTATGACCCCGACAACGCGCGCGTTGTCGGTGATGTTGGTAAGGCGGGTGTGAGTATCTGCTCACTGGAGAATATGAAGGTGTTGTTCGCCGGTATTCCTCTCAACAAGATGTCTGTGTCGATGACCATGAACGGCGGTGTGCTTCCAGTGCTGGCCTTCTATATCAACGCAGGCCTGGAGCAGGGTGCCAAGTTGGAAGAGATGGCCGGAACGATCCAGAACGACATTCTGAAGGAGTTTATGGTTCGTAACACCTATATCTATCCTCCAGCTTTCTCCATGAAGATTATCGCTGATATTTTCGAGTACACCTCTCAGAAGATGCCTAAGTTCAACAGTATCTCCATCTCGGGTTACCACATGCAGGAAGCGGGAGCCACGGCAGATATTGAGTTGGCATATACGCTGGCCGACGGTATGGACTACCTTCGCACAGGAGTGAACGCCGGTATAGACATCGATGCATTCGCTCCACGTCTTTCGTTCTTTTGGGCAATAGGAATGAACCATTTCATGGAGATTGCGAAGATGCGTGCCGGTCGTCTGCTTTGGGCAAAGATTACGAAGATGTTCGGCGCTAAGAATCCGAAGTCAATGGCATTACGTACTCACTCCCAGACATCCGGCTGGTCGCTGACTGAACAGGATCCGTTCAACAACGTAGGCCGTACTTGTATTGAGGCCATGGCAGCCGTATTGGGCCACACCCAGTCGCTTCACACAAACGCACTCGACGAGGCCATCGCATTGCCGACCGACTTCTCCGCCCGTATTGCACGTAACACACAGATTTATATCCAGAACGAGACGAAGGTATGCAAGCACATCGACCCGTGGGCAGGTTCTTACTATGTTGAGACTCTGACCAACGAGTTGGTTCATAAGGCATGGGAGCACATACAGGAAATTGAGAAGCTCGGCGGTATGGCCAAGGCTATTGAAACCGGACTGCCAAAGATGCGTATCGAGGAAGCCGCCGCCCGCACTCAGGCCCGTATTGACTCAGGTGTACAGACTATTGTAGGTGTGAACAAATACCGTCTGGCTCATGAGGATCCTCTTGACATTCTGGAGGTTGACAACACAGCCGTACGTAAGCAGCAGGAAGAGTCGCTGAAGGAACTGAAAGCCAACCGTGACGAAGCTGCTTGCAAGGCTGCACTTGCAGAGATTACCGAATGTGTGCGTGAGTTCAACGAAGGCAAGAAGAGTAAGAACAACTTGCTCGACCTGGCAGTGAAGGCCGCCGGTCTGCGTTGTACGCTGGGAGAGATTTCCGACGCATGCGAAGAAATTGTAGGACGTTATAAAGCAGTAATCAGAACTATATCAGGCGTGTATTCATCAGAAAGCAAGAAAGACGCAGACTTTGAGAAAGCCTGTGAACTTACTGAGCAGTTTGCTCAAAAAGAAGGCCGTCGTCCACGCATCATGGTAGCCAAGATGGGGCAGGATGGTCACGACCGTGGCGCCAAAGTTGTTGCCACCGGTTATGCAGACTGTGGTTTCGACGTGGATATGGGACCATTGTTCCAGACTCCAGCCGAGGCAGCTCGTGAAGCAGTGGAGAACGACGTGAACGTGGTAGGCGCCTCTTCATTGGCAGCCGGTCACAAGACCCTGATTCCTCAGCTTATTGAGGAATTGAAGAAACTGGGTCGTGAAGACATCCTGGTGATAGCCGGTGGTGTGATTCCAGCTCAGGACTACGACTTCCTCTACAAAGCCGGTGTGGCAGCCATCTTCGGTCCTGGCACATCTGTGGCAAAAGCTGCTTGTGAAATCATGAACATCCTGCTTGAGGATTAATGGACAGGAACAGACTCCATATATTTACACAAGGGGCGGACATGAATCCGCCCCTTGTTTTTACGAACCCCTTCAGCTATGTTCCCCACCCCCTTTGTGTGGCTGCAGCTGCAGAGGTTAAGCACTATGTGGAGCAGCATAAGGATTGGGAAGAAGAACTGGGAAGAGGTAAAATGTTCGGTGTGCTTGTGGTGGAAAGTGAAGATGACTCGGAAAAGTCCGGATTAGCATATTTGGCAGCATTCTCAGGTCAGCTGAACGGTGAAAGCGAACTCGATTTTTTTGTCCCCCCGATTTTTGACGTAAACTCATCAGCCTATTTTCAGGAGGAAATGCACAAGATAGAGGAATTGATTGACAATCAAGAAGAACGGAAAAGCCGTTCGGAAGACCTTCAGGAGTGGCTTTTTTGTCAGTACCGCTTTTTTAACGCACAAGGTGAAGAGAAGAGTCTCATGGATATCTTCAAAGACTTTTATAAGGAAAAGATGCTCAAAAGAGAGCATTACGAACGAAACGCCCAGTCGCATCACATTCCATCCGGCAGCGGTGAGTGTTGCGCTCCCAAATTGCTTCAATACGCCTTTCTTCATCACTTAAGACCTTTATGCATGGCAGAATTCTGGTATGAGAAAAGCAGAGAGGGACAAACCACCTACCGCAATTACAGCAATCCAGAAGTGAGGCATCATGGCTCCTACTATCCTGCCTGTCAGAAGAAATGCAGGCCGATACTCTCTTTCATGCTTCGAGGCCTAGATGTGGAGGAGAGTAGAACAGAGCGTCAAAGCACACAACTGATAAATAAGGTGGAAGTTGTGTATGAAGACGATAAGGTAGTCGTTGTGAACAAGCCATCCGGTCTGTTATCAGTTCCAGGCAGGAACGGCCAGAAGTCTGTGGCCGACTGGCTCAAGGATGTTCACAGAACAGATACTTTCTGGTTTGTGCACCGTCTTGACCAAGACACAAGCGGTTTGCTGATTATTGCCAAAGACGAGACCACCTATAAATCATTACAACAGCAGTTTATACGTCATGAAGTGAGAAAAACCTATGTAGCATTACTTGACGGCCTTGTAAAAGGGGACGAGGGTAAAATCAAGTTGCGTATGCGTCCTGATCCAAATGATCCTCCCCGTCAGATTATCGACGAAGAACACGGGAAGCAGTCTGTGACCCGATGGAGAGTGACAGAACGGACGGAACATCAGACCCGTGTGGAGCTATATCCTGATACCGGACGCACTCATCAACTGCGAGTACACTGCGCCCACCCTAAGGGTCTGAATGCTCCTATCCATGGTGACCGCCTATACGGGAAGACATCCTCCACTTCCGGCCGTCTATCTCTTCATGCTAAAAAACTGGAAATCAAGATAGGCGGAAAGCTGATGACATTCATCGCTTCAGAACACAATTGAAAGAAATACAAAAACTTTATACTAAAAACCAAAATATTCAGTTATTTTATGTAAATTTGCAAAAAGGATTTTAAATAAAAAATAGAAAACGATGTTAATGAACAATTGGTTTGAGTGCAAGGTTAAGACAGAAAAGACACTCGAAAACGGGACTCAGAAGAAAGTGACAGAACCATATATTGTTGATGCCCTGAACTTCACAGAGGCAGAAGCAAAAATCATCAAAGAGGTGTCTCCATATTGCAATGGTCAGCTTGAAGTGGTGGATATCAAACGAGTGAAATATTCAGAACTTTTCACCAACGATGCTGACAGTGCTGACAAATGGTACAAAGTGAAAGTGATGTTTGTCACTCTTGATGAAAAAAGCCAGACAGAAAAGAAGACCGCCAGCTTTATTCTGGTACAGGCCAGTGATTTCAAAGATGCCTTGGCCACCTTTGAAGAAGGTATGAAAGGCTCATTGGCCGACTATGAGATTAACACCATCCAGGAGACCAACATCCTCGATGTGTTCCCTTTTGAAGTTTCCGGTCCTAAAAATCAGCCTGAGGAAGCGTGATAGAAGCGTCATTACATAAGATATGGTCAGAACTGCCCCCCGGAGTACGTCTTGTTGCCATTTCGAAATATCACCCTACAGAGGCGATAGAAGAGGCTTATGCTGCAGGTCAGCGTGTGTTCGGCGAGAATCATGTGCAGGAACTGGTAGACAAAGAAGCGTTGTTACCCAAAGATATCGAATGGCACTTTACCGGTCACTTACAGACCAACAAGGTTAAATATATAGCTCCGTTCATCCGTCTGATTCATGCTGTCGACAGTGAGCACCTTCTTCGTGAGATTGACAAGCAGGGAAGAAAATGTGGACGAGTGATTTCCTGTCTGCTTCAGCTTCATATTGCAAAGGAGCAGACAAAATTCGGTTTCATTCCGGAAGAGTTGGAGTCGTTCCTCTCTGACGGAGCATGGAGAGAATTACCCCATGCCAGAATCTGTGGCCTGATGTGTATGGCCACTTTTACTGATGACGAGCAGCAGATTTCCGATGAGTTTTCCCTTGCCCATGATATATTTCAAATGACGAAAGAACGTTATTTTTCTGATGATGACCAATTCCGTGAATTATCGATGGGCATGAGTGACGATTATCCGATTGCCCTTCATCACGGTACGACGATGGTAAGAATCGGCACTAAAATATTCGGTGACCGCAATTATTAATGGAACGACGTAGAGAAATAGCCCGGTTGTTTGCCCAGAAATATGCCGAGAACGGCATGCTGAGCAGCGATGCCCTGGACTGGCTGACGAACAGTCTGGTACCGATTCGTGTGCTCAGAGGCACAGTGTTGCTTCAAGAAGGAGAGGTTTGCAAATATATATATTATGTGGACCGTGGCCTTCTACGTCAGACCTATCGCAAAAAAGGCCAAGTAGTGACCGAACATATCGGCTATGAAGGCAGTATGATTATATGCATAGAGAGCCTGTTCAAACAAGAGCCCTCTCATTTGTCGATAGAGACGCTGGAACCTTGTAAGCTTTATGCGATTCCTTACGAAGAGTTGAGTGCCATCTCTCATCGTTCGTTTGAATTTTGCAACCTTCAGATTTCCATTCTTAAAGAGTCCCTGATATTATCACAGAAAAAAGCAGACGCCTTGCGTTTCTCCACGGCTCAGGAACGCTATGAGCGCACGTTGGCAGACCATCCGGAAATCATTCGCCGCACCCCTCTCCATATTGTTGCCTCATACCTTCAGATGACTCCTGAGACGCTGAGCCGGGTGCGCACAATTGTGAGCGAACAAAGACTTCATGATAATGAACCCAGAAGACCTGATAATTGAATTTCCCGAAATCATTGATGACCGCGGGAACCTATGTGTGGCAGAAGGGGGTCAGCTCCCTTTTGAGGTGAAGCGTGTGTTTTGGCTTTACGATATCGGTAAAGACAAGACAAGGGGCGGTCATGCCCATACCAGCTGCGAAGAGATTGTGATAGCCGTCAAAGGCAGTTTCGAGATGGTTGTAGATGATGGCAAGGATCGCGCTACTGTCAGGATGGACTGTTCCCGGAAGGGAATTTATATCAAGAAGAATGTGTGGTGTGAGCTCCGTAATTTCTCTGAAGACACCATCTGCGTTGTATTAGCTTCTGAGTCGTATAACATGGACGGCTATATGAAAGACTACAAAACTTTCAAAGAGATTATCAACCGTGGACACTGAACTCAAACTTCTCCCCTATTCAGTTGATTACCAAGAGCAATGGGACAAGCTGATATCAGATAGCAGGAACGGCACATTCCTGCTCAGACGCGGCTTTATGGATTACCACCAAGACCGCTTTGAGGATTGTTCACTGTTATTTTTCAAAAAAGAGCAATTATTGGCATGTTTCCCTGCTAATTTTTGTAAAGAGAATCATACTGTCTTTTCTCACCAGGGCCTCACCTACGGCGGATTGATTCTCCATCCAAAAACTACAACCGTGCAGGTTCTCGATATGTTCTGTATGCTTAAAGCCTATTATGCCGACAATTATCATGCCACCCGACTGGTCTATAAGAGCATTCCCCATATCTACCATCGTTTACCATCAGAAGAAGACCTGTATGCGTTGTTTGTACATCAAGCCCAACTTAGAAGCCGCGGCATCTCTTCCGCCATTGATCTCCACGGAGGAATTAGTATCAACCGTAACCGCAGAAGGATGTTGCAAAAGGCTGAAGAATGCGGATTAGTTTGCGAACAAACCACAGAGGATGCAGATGTAAAACGCTATTGGGCTTTGCTGAATGAAGTACTTGAGAATCGTCATGGCGTTCATCCCGTACACAGTGCTGATGAAATGCTGTTGCTGACGAGCCGGTTTCCTGATAATATCCTCCAATATCTCTGCAAAACTCCCGAGGGAGATTTAGCAGCTGGCGCCTGGGTCTTTCTATGTAATGACACAGTACACGTTCAATACGGGACTACCAGTGACTATGGCAAAGAGACTGGTGCATTGGATTTGATTTACAACGAGCTTATCGACCATTATAAAGATACACACAGGTATCTGGAATTCGGCATTTCCACGGAAAACGGCGGGAAGGAATTGAACACCAGTCTTATTCATCAGAAAGAAAGCTTCGGAGGCAGAGGCATTTGTTACGATATATACGAAATGGCACTATAAAGTGTCATTTTTTTGTATTTTTGTTTTTTAAGAAACAAAATATGCATATATTTGCATAGAGAATCACTTTAACACCGAACCAATTATGAGACAACATCTTTTACTTTTATTATTAGCACTTTTTTCCGCGAAAGTCTATTCTCAGACAGCTGTGACATTGCAGGAAGCAAAAACTCTCTATCGAAACACCAGCAAAAGTCGTGTGAGTATTCACGACCCATCAGTAATTTATAATCCAAATGACCACAATTACTACATCTTCGGATCTCATAAGGTGGGAGGAAGAACAAGTGACATGATGAATTGGAACCGCGCCAATCCGGTTTGGGGTACTGCAACCAACAACAACGCCTCCAACTCATCCGCATTCGTCACACCAGCAGTCAAGACTGTGAAAAAAGGAGGAGAAGACATAGACTTTCCAAACTTCAACGCTATGAACTGGTCGTCCCGTTCGGATACCGGATACAATATAAACGGTAATATGTGGGCCCCTGCAGTGATTTACAACCCTATTATGAAAAAGTTCTGTTTCTATCTGAGTGTAAATGGCGATGACTGGCATTCCAGCATTATCCTTCTCACCTCTGATAATGTGACCGGTCCATATATGTATCAGGGTCCTGTAGTGATCTGCGGATTTCACGATTCCAGTCACTCCTATAAGGAGACTGACCTTGAGATTGTTATAGGCGAACAGTCATCACTTCCTTCCCGCTACAATGTAGGAAGCGGCTGGGGGCGACGTTGGCCTCATACCATCGACCCATGTGTGTTTTATGATGAAGAAGGGAAATTATGGATGAGTTACGGATCGTGGTCAGGTGGAATCTGGATGCTTGAATTGGATGAAGAGACCGGTCTGAGAGACTACGATGTGAATTATCCTTCAACGAATGGCAACAGCGACGGTGTGACCAGTGACCCATATTTTGGCAAAAAGGTCGGTGGAGGATACTATGTGTCGGGTGAAGGATCTTATATTGAAAAAATAGGTAATTATTATTATCTATTTATCACCAACGGTGGTCTGGGACCGAACGAAGGTTACGTGATGCGTGTGTTCCGTTCGCTCAAACCCAACGGCCCATATACCGATACCAAAGGGACAAGCGCCATTTATTCCAGTTATGTGATGAACTATGGAACAAATGGCGACACACGCGGAGAGAAAGTGCTGGGGTCGTATAACAACTGGGGCTTTATGACTGTTGGCGAATGTGCCCAGGGGCACAACTCCATCATCGCAGCTCCCGACGGTCGCACTTATCTGATTTATCACACTAAATTCAACGACGGCACAGTAGGTCATCAGGTACGCACTCATCAAGTATTTTTGAACAAAGACAATTGGTTAGTAGTATCACCCTTTGAATATAATGGGGAAACCGTGACCGATGAGGATATTGCCTCTACCCAACCATTCACCAAGGAGGAGATTGCGGGAACCTATCAAATTCTCATTCATAAATATAGCATGAATCATGCAAACTACGAGGAAGTGACACCTGTAAAAATCAATCTGACGGCTAATGGGCGTGTGAATGGTGATTATAGCGGCAGCTGGTCAATTACAGAAGGAACCGGCTATATTACTCTGAATCTAGGCGGCAACAAATACAATGGTGTAATATATGAGGAAGTGATGGACGGACAGAACCTTCACACCATATCCTTCACTGGTTGTTGTGCTGCTACGGGAGTGAACGTGTGGGGGTATAAGCTAACCCCCAAATACCAGCTGGCCTGGTTTCTCAACAATATGACCGTTCCCGTGAAAGCAAACAGTATTATCAGTCAGGATATCGACCTCTATGATATGGGAGCCGACACGGAGAATCTCTCAGTCAGCTGGAGTAGCAGTGACTCCACGATTATATCCCATTATGGTAAATACAACCCGGAAGGCTTGACAGAAAACACCCCAGTCACCTTGACTGTACGTGTGGAAAGCGGTGACTATTATTGGGAAGAATCCTATGAGGTGAAAGCCCAGAATGAAGCTGACGCTGAACCGACAGGAGATTACCAGACCGGTTTGATCGCTCACTACGGATTCAACGACAATGATTTGTCAAACACATACAATCATGATGATGTGGCAGAGTTGCTTCGCACCTACACAGGCAAAATTCCAAAGCTTGAAGGCAATTACCCACTTCGCACCGGCGACTATGTGCATATCTACTCAGGAGCCAATGGCAAGGAAAGTTACGTGAAAATTCCGAATCCACTTTATGGTCAGGAACTGGAGGAAGGAGCCACCATCTCCTTCTGGCTCTACCGCACTGACGACAATCTGTTGTCACCGGTAATAGGATTTATTGATGGCGATTCACGTTTATACATGACCGGCAACACATATTTCAGTTATAATGACGGCAACACTTCAGGCACCAACAACTGGGTGGATATCAATCATCCTTCGAGCATAACTCCGGGGATACTAACTACAGGGAAATGGCAACTGGTAACTCTTATTTTTAACCGCAGGTCTCTGACTCTTTATGTAGACGGCAGCAGAAAGAACTTCACCATTTACAACGGTTCTCTGAACGGCACAGAATTCTCCAAGTCTAGCGGATTCGATTATAATCTGCTGGTTGATCATCTGACAAAATCTGAGAATTGTTATTTCGGTTACGGCACAACCCAGGGTTCTCCAGATATACTGATTGATGATGTGATTATTTATAACCGCCCTCTGTCGTTGACAGACCTCCTTGCACTTCGTAAATTAGAGAACCGAGTATTCGACTTCTCCTCTTTATCCACAGGCATTGATGTTACTTATCGTGATGCTGACGGCAAACGTGCTGACAGTTCTGCTATTTACGACCTGAGCGGACGTATAGTCAGCAAAGACAAGCTGCAAAAAGGCATTTACCTCATGAACGGTAAGAAAATATTTGTGAAATAATAATTATAAAAAAGTGTCCGGAGAACTAATTTCCGGACATTTTTTTATAAAAACTGTTGAAACATACGTTTATAAGCCTCGGCTTTTATCTGTAATGGCATCGGATAAGCCCTGGATGATGAGGGGAGCCGATATAAGACCACCTCTTTCATATCGGGGAGAGGGACACATTGTTCCACTTTAGGAATCATATCTAATGCGAAATAGTTGCAAATTGTTTCCGTGGCTTTTTCTCCGGTCGTTACAATTGCCTTGAGAGCCGTCGCCTTTGACACCAATTTCCTGATGTCTGTAGGCTGTACCACTTCCAGAAATTTGTCAGACGCATTGTCGTTCAATCTCCTTACTGCCGTTGCCGTGTCGAAATATCCAAGGCCCTTTGACTCGCAATGATGAACGATTCTTTGCATATCGAAGCTCTTGCCTCCCTCTGCCAAAAAAGCATCTTTATTGTCATAAAAAACAATACCCTGTATTCTCCAATGGTCATTAATGAAATTAGGGTAAAAGAAATTTATGCACCACCGTTTCCTCTGTGGAGGAAAACTACCAAGAAAAAGGACACGTGTGTTTGTGTGGATGAACGGGAGAAGTGGGTGGTATTCAATATTCCCCGTAGACTGTTGAATATTTCTAAGATTTAAAAACTGCGTCATAATAAATTTTAAATGGGAAATTTCCACAAATTTACGGTTTAGGTTTTACATATCCAATTTTTCCCTAATTAAAAATTTATGCTTAACTTTGCAAACAAAAGCAAATTTCACTTACTTTCAGAATGAGAATCTTATCAGACAAGGAACTAGTAGAAAGTATATCTAATCCCATTTTCCGACTGATTGGAGAGACGGCCGACGAATTGGGATATGAATGTTATGTGATTGGAGGCTATGTCCGTGATTTGTTTCTTGAGCGACCGAGTAACGACGTGGATTGTGTAGTGGTTGGAAGCGGTATAAAGATGGCAGAGGCTGTTGCCACCAATATCCGGAAACGATTCAGAGAGAAGCCCCATGTAGCCGTTTATGCCAATTATGGTACTGCTCAAATCAAGCTTCACGGCAAGTATGTGAAAGCAGCTTCCATCTATGGTGCAGAAGATGAGTTGGAACTGGAATTTGTTGGTGCCCGAAAAGAAAGCTACAAAAGAGAATCGAGAAAACCGATTGTGGAGGACGGTATGCTGGAAGATGACCAGAATCGTAGGGATTTCACAATCAACGCCATGGCACTATGTCTGAACGAGAGCCGTTTCGGCGAGCTAGTGGACCCATTTGAAGGTCTTTACGATTTGGAAGACGGGCTTATCCGCACTCCACTCGACCCCGACATCACCTTCAGCGACGACCCTCTGCGTATGATGCGATGCATACGTTTTGCCACACAGTTGAATTTCATGATTGACGAAGAGACCTTCGAAGCTTTGGAGCGTAATGCTGAACGCATCAAGATTATATCCGGCGAACGCATCATTGACGAGTTTAATAAGATCATGCTCTCCCCCCACCCATCCAAAGGTATCATCGACTTAGACCGATGTGGTTTGTTGGAATTGATTTTCCCGGAGTTGAAAGCATTGGAAGGAGTTGAGACAGTGAACGGACGCGGTCATAAGGACAATTTCTACCACACATTGGAAGTTTTGGAGAATGTGGTGAAGGCACAGGCGTCCACCCAAGCCCCAAAAACAGATAATGAAATGACAGTTTCAGATGGTGACGAAGATTCCGTGACAATGAGTGACCCTCTATGGCTTCGCTGGGCAGCCTTACTACACGATATCGGCAAACCTAAGAGCAAACAATGGGACGGTAAAGGATGGACATTCCACAACCATGATTTTATCGGCAAGAAAATGGTTCCCGGCATATTCCGCCGGATGAAACTTCCTCTGGATGAACGTATGAAATATGTCCAGTTGCTCATTGGGATGCATATGCGTCCTCAAGTAATCGCTGATGAAGAAGTGACCGATTCAGCCGTCCGTCGCCTTGTGAACGATGTTTCTCCTTATATTGATGACCTGATGACCTTATGCGAGGCAGACATCACTTCAAAAAACATGCAGAAAAAAGCCCGTTTCCTGGAAAATTTCCGTATTGTCAGAGAGAAGATTGCCGATTTAAAGGAACGCGACTATGTTCGCTTGTTTCAGCCTGTGATCGACGGTGATGAGATCATGCAGATGTTTGGTCTTCATCCTAGTCGGGAAGTTGGAGTGTTGAAGCAGACGATGAAAGATGCCATACTTGAGGACGGTGTTGACAACAGCCGTGAGTCTTTGCTTCCGATTCTTCAGCAGAAAGCCCGTGAATTAGGCATAATTTGATTTTTTTACCGTAAATCGCTGATAATTCATAATATTTTTGTATTTTTGCAAGTTAGTATGTATTCCATTTAAAACCTTCCGATTTATGAATATTCTCAAAAGCTTTATTGCAGTGGCCTCACTCGCTGTGAGCATCATTGCGTCTGCTCAGAATCTGCCTGTGGCAGCCATTTCCACCACTCTGAAATCTCCTGAAGCACAGAAGACAGTGGCTCTGATAAAGAAAGTGAACGACTCCTGGCAAGCAAGACATAAAGCTGAATGTCGTGGTTTCTGGGATAATGCCGCTTATTTCACAGGTAATCAGACTGCCTATGAGATGACAGGTGAGCAATCATATCTGGACTATGCCCTCCGTTTTGCCGAGCATAACCACTGGAAGGGTGCCACAGAACGTGATAAAAGCAAATGGGAATATAAGACTTATGGTGAAGGAATGCGCCATGTGTTGTTTGCCGACTGGCAGATATGTTTCCAGGTATATATAGACCTTTATAAGTTGGAGCACCGTGCAGAACGTCTTTCCCGCGCCCTGGAAGTGATGAACTATCAGGCTAGCATGCCTGAAACTGACTTCTGGTGGTGGAGCGATGCCCTCTATATGGGTATGCCAGTTTTTTCGAAGCTCTACACAATTACCGGTAATGAGAAGTTGCTTGACAAGCAGTATGAAAGTTTTAAATGGACAGATGAACTGTTGTTTGACAAAGACGACCAACTTTACTACCGTGACGGCAAATACGTGTATCCGAAAGTTAAGACCGCCTGCAACGACGGTAAGAGTTTCTGGGCTCGCGGTGACGGCTGGGTCCTTGCCGGTCTGGCCAAGGTGCTTCAGGATTTGCCCGCCAAACACAAATACCGCAGTTTCTACGAAGACCGTTTTGTAAAATTGGCAGAAGGTGTTGCCCGTTGTCAGCAGGCGGGCGGCTATTGGAGCCGTTCGATGCTTTGCGAGGATGACGCCCCTGGTTATGAGACCAGCGGAACTGCATTTTTCACTTACGGTCTTCTCTGGGGATTGAACAATGGTTATCTCAAGAAATCCGTTTATGAGCCTGTGGTTGCTAAAGCATGGAAATATCTGTCGGAAGTAGCCGTTCAGGACAATGGTGCCATCGGCTATTGTCAGCCAATCGGTGAGAAACCGGATCCTACCCGCACCGTTGATGAGAAATCAGAACACCCGTTTGGTACTGGCGCCTGGCTCCTTGCCGCTTGTGAATATGCGAAATATTGTAAATAGTTGACAGTTGACAGTTGACAGTTAAGAGTTAAAATTAATATTAAACAATTATATCATGAAACAATTTTTTAAATATGTGTTAGCCACCATCACCGGTATTGTGATTTTATCATTACTGATGATGCTGATTGGTGTAATATCCCTTATGAGCATGGGCAGCAAAAGTTCCGTAAGTATCAAGGACAACACTGTGCTTGAGATTAACTTGAACGGAATGATGAGTGAGCGCACAGAAGAGAATCCGCTCATGTCGCTAATTAACAACAAGGCGGCAGACAACATCAGTTTGGAGAATGTATTGAAAGCCATTAAGAAAGCCAAGGAAACGGATAAAATCAAGGGAATCTACATTCAGGGAGGTGTTATGAGCGGTGCTTCACCAGCCATGCTGGAAGAGATACGCAATGCACTCGTAGATTTTAAGAGTTCCAAGAAATTCATTCTCTCCTATGCGGATAATTATACAGAAGGCAGTTATTATCTTGCTTCCACAGCCGACTCAGTGGTTATCAATCCTTATGGTATGCTTGAATGGGAGGGTCTTTCTTCTAAGGTCACATATTACAAGGACTTCCTTGACAAAGTAGGTGTGAAGATGGAAGTTTTCAAAGTAGGCACATATAAGTCAGCTGTAGAACCATTCCTTCTGAGCGATATGAGTGACGCCAACCGTGAGCAGATTCGTGTGTTTGAGGATGAGATCTGGTCACGCATGAGAAGTGGTGTGAGCAAAAGCCGAAAGATAACAGAGGAGAAGCTGAACGAACTCGCCGACAGTAATATGACTTTTACTGAGCCTAAGTTATACCTCAAGAACAAACTGGTTGACAAATTAGCTTATTCTGATGAAGTTCCTCAGATCTTGGCCAATATGATGGGTGTTGACAAAGACGACTATAATAAAGTAAGCGTAAATGATTTGGCATCCACTGTAGCAGATGAGCCGAAGGGCTTGAGCGGTAATATCATTGCCGTATATTATGCATACGGAGACATCGTGGATGAGTCTGGAAGCGGCTTGATGGGCGGTACAGAGATTGTGGGTCAGAAAGTAAGCAAAGACTTGCTGGAACTAGCAGAGGATGAACATGTGAAAGCTGTGGTGTTGCGTGTGAACTCCGGCGGTGGCAGCGCATACGCCAGTGAGCAGATATGGCACGCCCTGGAACAGGTAAAAGCAAAGAAACCCGTTGTTGTATCCATGGGTGGCATGGCCGCATCCGGTGGTTACTATATCAGCAGCGGTGCCAACTGGATTATTGCAGAACCAACAACATTAACCGGCTCCATCGGAATCTTTGGTATGTTCCCGGTTGCATCAGACCTGATTAACAACAAGCTTGGCGTACATTCAGTCTCAGTAAAGACCAATGAGTTTGCTGATTTCGGTGATTTCAGCCGCGAGATGACCGCTGGAGAGAAGAACTTGCTTCAAGGTTACATAGAGCGTGGTTATGAGCTGTTCACCCAGCGTTGTGCTTATGGTCGTAAAGTAAGTCAGGATTCTATCAAGTCAATAGCTGAAGGCCGCGTATGGACCGGCGAGCATGCCAAGCAGATTGGTCTTGTTGATGAGTTGGGAAGTCTTGATAAAGCCATTGCCAAAGCCAAATCACTGGCAAAGATTGACGAATATACCCAGTTGAGCTATCCAGGCAAGAAGAGCTTGTTTGACAACCTATTTGAGTCGATGTCGACCGACAGCTATATCCATGCAGAGATGGAGTCGTTGCTTGGTGAACATTATTCCATCTACAATACTTTGAGACACTTGAACCCGAAAGGTAATGTACAAGCTGAAATCCCATTCAAAATCAGCTTTAATTTATAATCTCACCACATTTTTCGGAATGTACAAACAGAGATATTAAATATGGAGTTTAACAGTTCAAGAATTTGGTATCCTCTGATACCATTCTCCTGGCTCTACGGAGTAGTGGTCTATGTAAGGAATTTCCTGTTCGACTGCGGCCTGTTGAAAAGTCAGAGCTATGACATGCCGATAATCAGTGTAGGCAATATTACCGTAGGCGGTACGGGAAAGACCCCTCTGACAGAATACCTGATACGTCTGCTCAGCCTGAAGCATCAGGTGGGCGTTGTCAGCCGCGGTTATAAACGTCAGACCAAAGGTTATGTGTTTGCCACCTCTAACACCAGAATGAGTGAGATAGGTGATGAGCCATTCCAGATCAAGCACAAATATCCACATATTCATGTGGCCGTTGACGAGAAACGCCGTCATGCCATTGAGCAGCTCTGTCAGCCTGATGTATTTCCAGCCACAGATGTGATTCTGATGGATGACGGTTTTCAGCACCGTTATGTACAGCCAGGCATCAACATCCTGCTGATGGACTATAACCGCCTGCCCTATAACGACTACCTGTTACCAGCCGGTCGCTTGCGTGAGCCCAACTCCAGCTGTCGCAGAGCAGACATCGTGATAGTGAACAAATGTCCGAGCGACATCACCCCGACAGAGGAACATGGCATAGAGCGTTCGCTGAACCTCCAGCCATGGCAGAAACTGTTCTACTCATCCTATGAATACAAGAACCTGCTTCCTATGCGTAAATATCTGGAGAGTTTGTCGGGAGAGGTGTCAGACTACACCCTCTCTCATCCTCAGGAGATACCGCTTTCCGACCTGAAAGCAAACAAATACAATGTGGTGTTGCTTACAGGTATTGCCTCTCCTGCCCAGATGGAAAATGACGTCCGACAGTTTTGTCAGTTCACTTCAGTACGCTTTGAGGACCATCATAACTTCTCGAAGAAGGATATTGACCTGATTGCCGGCAAAATCCGGAATGCAGACAACGGCAACACCATTGTGATGACGACAGAAAAGGATGCGACCCGTCTGATAGAATACATGCGTTCCAATCCTTCGGATGACGTGGATTTCATTCGCAACCGCTTCAAGGACTTCTACATACTTCCTCTTGAGGTGAAATTCATGAAAGAGCAGGAACAGGAATTCAACGAGATTGTCCTCAGCTATGTTCAGAAAAATTCTCGGAACAGCACCCTGACGAAAAAGAATAAAAACTACGATATTTAAAACAACAGATCAGATACCCGTCAAATCATAAATGTCAACAGAAATCAGCAGTATGGGTGAGTTTGGGCTGATAAAGCATCTCACCAAAGATTTAGGAAAGAAAAATGCAGAAACGCTTTATGGTGTAGGCGATGACTGCGCCGTCTTACGATATAGTGAAGAGAAAGACTTATTGGTGACTACCGACCTGTTGATGGAAGGCATTCATTTCGACCTCACTTATATGCCTCTCCAACATTTGGGCTACAAGTCAGCCATGGTAAATTTCAGCGATGTTTATGCCATGGGTGGCATCCCGAAGCAAATTACGGTGAGTATTGCATTGAGCAAACGTTTCTCCGTGGAAGATCTGGAGACATTCTATTCTGGTTTGCGTATTGCCTGTGAAGCTCACAATGTGGATTTGGTGGGTGGTGACACCACTCCTTCCATGACTGGTTTTGCCATCAGCATCACTTGTATCGGCGAAGTGACTCATGGTAAAGCCATTTACCGCAATGGTGCCCGTGAGACAGACCTGATTTGTGTATCCGGCGACCTTGGAGCAGCCTATATGGGTCTGCAATTGTTGGAACGTGAGAAAACCGTCTATTATCAGCAGTTGTCAGAAGCTAACAAGCTGGAGGGCGACGCCCGTCAGCAGGCTTTGAAGCGGATGGAAATTGCCCAGCCAGATTTTCAGGGCAAAGAATATCTGCTGGAGCGTCAGATGCGTCCTGAAGCCCGTCGCGACATCATTATGCAGTTTCGCGAGAAAGGCATCAACCCTACATCAATGATTGATATCAGCGATGGTCTTTCATCGGAACTGATGCATATTTGCACACAATCGGGAGCAGGTTGCCGTATTTATGAAGAGCGAATACCTCTCGACTACCAGACTGCAGTGATGGCAGAGGAACTGAACATGAATGTGAGTACCTGTGCGCTTAACGGAGGTGAAGATTACGAATTACTCTTCACAGTCCCACTCACCGACAATGAGAAGGTAGAAGGCATGGAGAATGTGAAAGTAATCGGCTATATCACAAAGCCTGAACTTGGCATGGCCCTGATTACCCGTGACGGTCAGGAATTTGAGTTGAAAGCCCAGGGATGGAACCCCCTTGAAAGTAAATAATGAAAAGAGAATAATAACAATTAATTCCATTATAGATGACAGAGAGTAAAAATAACATTAAGAAAGTGCTGGTACTAGGTTCCGGCGCTTTGAAAATCGGCCAGGCAGGTGAGTTCGACTATTCGGGCTCTCAAGCCTTGAAAGCGTTAAGAGAGGAAGGAATCAGTAGTGTTTTGGTGAACCCGAATATCGCCACAATACAGACATCAGAGGGTATAGCCGACAAGGTATACTTTCAGCCGGTGACTCCATATTTTGTGACGGAGATTATCAAGAAAGAACGTCCCGACGGTATTCTTCTGGCCTTTGGAGGTCAGACCGCCCTCAACTGTGGAACGGAACTCTACATGAATGGTACACTGAAGGAATACGGAGTTGAAGTGCTGGGTACGAGTGTGGAAGCCATTATGGACACAGAAGACCGTGACCGATTTGTTAAGAAGCTTGATGAAGCTTCTCTAAAGACTCCTGTCAGTGAGGCCGTAGAGACGATGGAAGACGCCCTTGCTGCCGCACATCGCATCGGTTTCCCAATCATGATCCGTTCAGCCTACGCACTTGGTGGTCTGGGCTCTGGTATTTGTCCTGATGAGGCCAAATTCATTGAGATAGCCGAAAGTGCATTCACATTTGCCCCACAAATTCTGGTTGAGGAATCGCTGAAAGGCTGGAAAGAGATTGAGTTCGAGGTAATCCGCGATGCCAATGACCATTGCTTCACCGTTGCTTCCATGGAGAATTTCGATCCTCTGGGAATCCACACCGGTGAATCCATCGTGGTTGCTCCTACCTGCTCACTTCGTGATGACCAGGTGAAGATGCTTCAGGATTTGTCTATCAAGTGTGTGAAACACCTTAACATCGTTGGAGAGTGTAATATACAGTTTGCTTTCAATGCTGAAACCGACGATTACCGCATTATTGAAATTAATGCCCGTCTGAGCCGTTCTTCAGCTTTGGCATCAAAGGCTACGGGTTATCCTCTTGCTTTTGTGGCCGCAAAAATCGCTTTAGGTTATACGCTCGATAAGATTGGCGAAATGGGCACCCCTAATTCAGCCTATGTTGCACCTTCGCTTGATTATATGATTTGTAAGATACCTCGTTGGGACCTGACTAAATTCAGCGGTGTGAGTCGTCAGATAGGCTCCTCGATGAAGTCGGTCGGCGAGATCATGTCGATTGGTCGCAGTTTTGAGGAGATGATACAGAAGGGACTTCGTATGATTGGTCAGGGTATGCACGGTTTTGTAGGCAATGACCATGTAGGCTTTGAGAATCTTGACGAAGAGCTTAGTAATCCAACCGATTTGCGTATTTTCGCTATTGCCCAGGCACTTGAAGAAGGTTACAGTGTGGAGCGTATCGAAGAACTCACCAAGATTGACAAGTGGTTTATCTCACGTCTGAAGAACATCGTTGACTTGAAGAACAAGTTGCTCGATTTCAACCGTCTTGAGGATCTTTCCGACGATTTCCTCCGTGAACTGAAAGCCGCCGGTTTCTCAGACTTCCAGATTGCCCGCTTCGTGCTGAAACCCGACGGCACCAATATGGAGAAGGAGAATCTGGAGGTTCGTAAATACCGTCAGTCAAGAGGTATCCTTCCTGCCGTAAAACGCATCAACACCGTTGCCAGCGAGCATCCTGAGCTGACAAACTACCTTTACTTTACTTACCATACGGAAGGTCACGACATCAACTACTATAAGAATGAGAAATCAGTGGTGGTACTAGGTTCCGGAGCCTATCGTATCGGCTCCTCTGTGGAGTTTGACTGGTGTTCTGTGAATGCCATCAACACAGCCCGAAAACTGGGTTACAAGTCTATCATGATCAACTACAACCCTGAGACTGTATCCACCGACTACGACATGTGTGACCGTCTGTATTTCGACGAGTTGTCGTTGGAGCGTGTGCTTGATGTGATAGACCTGGAACAGCCCCGGGGCGTGATTGTCAGCATGGGTGGTCAGATACCAAACAACCTGGCTATGAAGCTTTATCGTCAGGGTGTTCCTGTTCTTGGCACATCTCCTGTAAATATCGACCGTGCTGAAAACCGTGACAAGTTCTCCGCCATGCTCGACAAGCTGGGAGTTGACCAGCCTGCATGGCGTGCGCTGACATCCCTTGACGACATCAAGGAATTCATCAGCGAGGTGGGTTATCCTGTGCTCGTCCGTCCTTCTTACGTGTTGTCCGGCGCTGCAATGAACGTATGTTATGACGATGAAGAATTGGAGCGTTTCCTGAAGATGGCTACAGAAGTGAGCAAGGAATATCCTGTGGTTGTTTCTCAATTCATGCAGGACACCAAGGAGATAGAGTTTGACGCAGTGGCCGATAAGGGTGAGATTATCGAATATGCCATCTCTGAGCATATAGAGTATGCCGGTGTCCACTCAGGCGATGCAACCATGGTATTCCCAGCCCAGCACATCTATTTCTCCACTATCCGCGAGATTAAGAAGATTTCCCGTAAGATTGCCAAAGAGCTGAATATCAGCGGTCCGTTCAACATCCAGTACCTTGCCAAGAACCGTGAAGTAAAGGTAATTGAGTGTAACCTACGCGCCTCCCGTTCTTTCCCGTTCGTAAGTAAGATTCTGAAACGCAATTTCATTGAGACCGCCACGAAGATTATGCTCGATGTGCCATATACCCGTGCCGACAGCAGCGAGTTTGATATCGACCGTATCGGAGTAAAAGCCTCTCAGTTCTCCTTTGCACGGCTTCAGAATGCCGACCCGATTCTTGGTGTCGACATGTCATCCACCGGTGAGGTTGGCTGTCTTGGCGACAGCATGAACGAGGCTCTGGTCAATGCTATGATAGCCACCGGTTATCGTCTGCCTAAGAAGAACATTCTGATATCTTCTGGTGGTGCAAAAGGAAAGGTTGACCTCCTTGATCCTGCCAAGAGTCTGGTGAAGAACGGTTATAAAATTTACGGAACAGCCGGTACAGCCAAATTTCTCAATGATAACGGTGTGGAAGCAACAGTTGTAGCCTGGCCTGACGAGGAAGGCGAAAACAATGTGATGGACATGATAGCAGCCCATCAGTTCGACCTTATCATCAATGTACCGAAGAACCATACCAAGCGCGAGCTGACCAATGGATATAAGATCCGTCGTGATGCGATTGATCACAACATCCCACTGATTACAAACGTACGTCTTGCCAAAGCCTTTATCGAAGCTTTCTGTGAATTGAAGCAGGAGGATATCAAGCCTAAAAGCTGGCAGGAATACAACAGTTGATGATTATGCTGAATACAGGCCGTTTTCCAACACATACCGGAAAACGGCCGGTTTCAGCCATTTTGCGACGAAAGGCAGCTGGTGTGATTTGAGAGCCTCCCTGATTTGGGTGGATGAGATATCAAAAAGGCTAAAAGAAAAATAATCAGAAAGACGGAACTCTGTTCCGTCTTTCTTGTATAAAGTGACAAGTGACTTTTGAAACTTATCACTTTGACTAACGGTGTTTGAATTTTCACCTTCAGGGCGTGTTTCTTCTGACTCGTTTCGTCCATAGACGATAATGTCGTGATTGGCTTTGATAACATCGGATTGATACCAACGGTCGAAACGTTCCCAGTTGTCCTGTCCTACCAGAAGGGAGAAGATGCAGTCGGGATAGGTATTTTTCAGTTCTGTTAACGTGGTGATTGTATAGGAAGGAACAGGCAGTTTTGTCTCAAAATCCGAGACAACCAATTGTGGAGTGCCTTCAACTGCCATCCTCGCCAATTTGAGCCGAATCTCTGCGAGAAGGATCTTGTTGGATTCTTCCTGTTTGAGAGGATTCAGAGGTGACACCATAAACCATACTTCGTCCACAACGCCAGCTCTGCAAACAGCCTCAGCCAATGCGGTATGTCCGTTGTGAATGGGATTAAATGATCCTCCGTATATAGCAACTCTTTTCAATTAGGAATAAGGAATGAAAAATTATTTAATGAATTCGTTGACAATATCAATAGCTTGTTGAACAGCGACATCGAGGTCGTCGTTGACAACGATTTTATCGAATTTTTCGGCAAAAGACAGTTCATATTCAGCTCTCTGAATACGCTGTTCTATAATCTCCGGTGCATCAGTACCCCGTTTTTCTAGTCGTCTGCGCAATTCTTCGATACTTGGTGGTTGAATAAAAAGCGACAAAGCCCGTTTCCCGAACTGTTTCTTAATGCTCATACCCCCATGTACATCTACATCGAATGCCACATTCTCGCCTTTTGCCAACTGTTTCTCCACTTGTGATTTGAGGGTTCCATAGAACTTTCCAGGATAGACCTCCTCAAACTCCACAAATTCGTCGTTCTGAATTTTCTCGCGGAATTCCTCCGGAGAGAGGAAGAAATAGTCCACACCGTCTTTTTCCTCCCCACGTGGCGGTCTGCTGGTGGCGGATACAGAGAAATGGATGTTTTCAATCTCCTCCTGCACCTTATGCAGGATGGTGGTTTTCCCGCTCCCGCTAGGTGCGCTGAAAATCAGTAGTTTTCCTTTCTTTTTCATAACACATTCAATACTTGTTCCTTAATTTGTTCGAGTTCGTCTTTCATCATCACCACAATGTTCTGCATTTCAGCCAGATTGCTTTTGCTTCCTGTCGTGTTGATCTCACGTCCCATCTCCTGAGCGATAAATCCCAGCTTTTTCCCTTGTCCGTGCCCTTCGTTCATTGTCTGACGGAAGTAATCGAGATGGTTTTTCAAGCGTTGTTTCTCTTCATTGATATCCAATTTTTCAATGTAGAAAATCATTTCCTGCTCAAGCCTGTTTTTATCATAGTCCACACCAGTGAATTTCTCAAGGTTCTCCGTAATACGGTTTCTGATTTTTTCCACTCGCATCGACTCATAAGGCTCTATTGCCTTGAGCAATTTCTCGATATTGTCGACCTTTTCGCTAAATTTCTTTTCGAGAGCCGCACCTTCCTGTTTTCTGAAATCCTTCAGCGCTTCAACAGCCAATTTGATACCCTGAAGCACAACTGCCCACTCCTCGTCTGTGAGTTCCTCCGCCTCAACCGTTGTCATCGTGTCGGGAAGCTTTAGCAACAGAGGCATCCAATCGGCAGGAATTACAGAAGGAGGCTCCATACCGAGAGCTTCTGAAACAGCTTTTATCTGCTGGAAATAATTTTTGACCACCTCTGTGTTGACCGGTGTAGCCATCTGTTGTTCGTTTTTCTCCACCCAAATGGAGAAATCCACTTTGCCCCTCTCGAGTTCTTTAGCAAGCAGTTGTCGAATTTCCATCTCTCTTTCCCTGTAAAGGGGTGCAATTCTTGCACTCAGGTCCAGTGCTTTGCTGTTAAGCGCCTTGACCTCCACATTGATTTTCTTGTTTTCGAATTCCACTACGCTTTTTCCGTAGCCCGTCATAGATTGAATCATAAACTTAGCACTTTTCGCATTGGATCATGTTGAATTCATAAAAAACGAATGTTTTCAACGAATTTATGCACAAAATTACGGATTTTTCATCAGATTATCGTAATTTTGTAGGATAATTTGCGTTTTAACTGATAAATATGTCTTGTATTCTACATATAGAGACGTCCACACAAGTGTGTTCGGTTGCAGTGACGGACAATGGTGCGGTTATTTTCCATGAGGAGAATTTCGAAGGTCCTTCCCACTCCACCGTTCTTGCAGGTATGGTGGATTCCGCCGTATCATTCACCGACAGCCACGCCATTCCATTCGATGCAGTGGCCATCAGCAGCGGTCCCGGTTCCTACACCGGTCTTCGTATCGGTGTGTCGTTGGCCAAAGGTATGTGTTACGGCCGTCATCTCAAACTGATAGCATTACCCACTCTTGAGGTGATGTGTGTTCCCGTATTGCTCGGTCACGACGAGCTTCCTGATGATGCCCTGCTTTGTCCGATGATTGACGCCCGACGTATGGAGGTATACTGTGCTTTGTACGACCGTTCCTTAAAAGCGATTGAAGAGGTGAACGCAAAAGTGATTGACGCCAAGACGTTTGAAACTCATCTGAACAGCCGTCCGATTTATTTCTTCGGCAACGGCTCCCCCAAATGCAAGGATCTGCTTCGTCATCCCAATGCTCATTTTATCGACGGGATTCATCCCCTTGCCAAATATATGGGTCCGCTAGCAGAGAAACGACATGTGAGAGAAGAATTTGCCGACGTTGCTTATTTTGAACCTTTCTATCTCAAGGATTTCATAGCCGGCAAGCCCAAGAAAAAGTAAAAAAACAAGAAAAACAGATATGACAGAAACAAACAATCAACAATACGAACGCGGTCTGGTGGACTACAACACTGACCGTGAGCCGCTGATATTGCCCGAATATGGCCGTGGCATCCAGAATATGGTAGATCATTGTCTGACCATTGAAGACCGTGATGAGCGTCAGCGTTGTGCCTCCACCATTGTGTCGATTATGGCCAACATGAAGAGCAACAACGGTGATGAGACTGAATTCAGAAAGAAATTATGGAATCATCTGGCAGCCATCTCCAACTACAAGCTCGACATCGACTATCCTTATGAGATAGAGAAGATGAGCGAGCGTGATGCAGGGCGTGAGCAGATTCCATATCCTCAGAAGCCGATAGCAAAACGTCATTATGGCGCTATCATCGAATCACTGGCAAAGAAGTTGACTGAAATTGAAGATAAAGAAGAGCGTGAGATGCTGACCCGTATGGTTGCCAACCAGATGAAACGCAGTCTGGGCCGCTGGAACAAAGATGCGATGACTGAGGAGAAAGTACTCGACGACCTTGCCCGAATGACCGACGGTGCGATCAGTTATCTTCCCGGCGAGTTGAGACTTATCAGTGACAACGAGATTCTAAACGAGGTTCAGCAGATGAAGCCGACGAAGAAAAAAAAGAAGAAATAAGTTGACGTTTGACAGTTGACTGTTAAAAGACACAATATATGGCATCATTTATTATAGAAGGCGGTCATAAGCTTCATGGTGAGATTACTCCTCAGGGTGCAAAAAACGAGGCTCTGGAGGTGATTAGTGCTGTGTTGCTGACCGACGAGCCTGTGCTGATGCACAATATTCCCAATATTCTCGATGTAAATAATCTGATTGGGATTCTGAGCAAGATGGGTGTTCATTGTATGGACAGAGGTAACGGTACCTGGGAGTTTACAGCCAACAACCTTGACATGGATTATCTCTCCAGTCAGGAGTTTGTACAGCGTTGTGCCCGTCTTCGCGGCTCCGTTCTGTTATTAGGTCCGCTATTGGGCCGTTATCATCATGCTTTGATAGCCAAGCCTGGCGGCGACAAAATCGGTCGTCGTCGTCTTGACACCCATTTCTACGGTGTTCAGAAGATGGGAGCCAAATTCCATTATGAAGAAGAGAGCGGCCGATTTGAGATTGATGCCCACGAGCTTCATGGTGTTGATATCCTGTTGGATGAGGCATCTGTGACTGGTACGGCCAACATTATCATGGCCAGTGTGCTGACACCTGGCACGACCACTATTTACAATGCCGCTTGCGAGCCATACATCCAGCAATTGTGTAAGATGCTGAACTCGATGGGAGCTAGAATCAGCGGCATAGCCTCGAACCTGCTGACGATAGAAGGCGTTGACAAGCTACATGGCACAGAGCATCGCATTCTGCCCGACATGATTGAGGTAGGCAGTTTTATCGGGATGGCCGCCATGACAGGCAGTGACTTGGTTATCAAGAACGTGTCGTTCGACAATCTCGGCATCATTCCAGAGACATTCTCACGTCTTGGCATTCACATTGAGCGCCATAGTGACGACATTCATATTCCAGAGCACGAAAGTTATGAGATATCCTCATTTATCGACGGAAGTATCATGACCCTTGCTGATGCTCCATGGCCTGGGCTGACCCCCGACCTTCTGAGTGTCCTTCTGGTTGTAGCCACTCAGGCCAAAGGCAGTGTGTTGTTCCATCAGAAAATGTTTGAAAGCCGTCTGTTCTTTGTTGACAAACTGATTGACATGGGTGCACAAATCATTCTATGCGATCCTCACAGGGCCGTAGTGATCGGTCACGACCATCAGTTCCAGCTTCGTGGTGCCCGCATGTCGAGTCCTGATATCCGTGCTGGTATTGCACTTCTGATAGCCGCATTGAGTGCTAAAGGCACCAGCGTGATCAGCAATATCGAACAGATAGACCGTGGTTACGAAGATATTGAGCAGCGTCTGACTGCCATAGGTGCTAATATAACGAGACAATAAAGTCGCACATCATCAGATATTACAGTTATATTAAACCCATTTAACTTCTAATTCATGATTAAGGAGGAAGACGTATATAAGATCGGATATATCAGCAAGACCCACGGATTGCATGGTGAAGTGGATTTTCATTTCACAGATGATATTTTCGACAGTACAGAGAGTGTCTATCTGCTGATGGTGCTCGACGGGATTATAGTCCCCTTTTTCATAGAATCCATCCGTTTTCGTTCCGGCACTGTAGCCATTGTGAAATTTGAGGATATCGACAGCGCAGAGAAAGCCCAGATGCTGGTAGGATGCGACGTGGTGTTTGAACGCAGCATAGCCTCGGAGTCAGAAAGACAGGAACTCACCCTGAGTTATTTTATAGGTTTTCGTGTTCATGAGACAAACGGGCATGACCTTGGTGAGATTACCGATGTTGACGACCAGACAGAGAATTGGTTGTTTAAAGTTGAGACCTCCGATGGAAAAGAGCTTTATATTCCTGCTCATGAAGAGTTTATCACAGATATTGACCATGAATCGCGCATTGTCATGATGACCATTCCAGAAGGGCTGCTAGAGATATAATTAGGAATTTTCTAAAATAAACACAATGAGAAGAATTGCCATATTAGGTTCGACCGGTTCGATAGGAACTCAGGCATTGGATATGATTAGTTCTCATCCTGATTTGTTTGAGGCCTACGTACTGACTGCTAATAATAATGTTAACCTGCTGATGGAGCAAGCCCGCCGTTTTCAGCCGGAGATGGTAGTGATTGCCAATGCGGTGCATTATGACACAGTTAAGCGTGGACTGTCGGATCTCCCTATCAAGGTATATGCAGGCGAACAGGCACTGTGTGACGTGGTTCAAGACTCCAATGTTGATATTGTTCTGGCTTCCATGGTTGGATTTGCCGGTCTGAAACCAACCATCAGTGCCATCAAGGCCAAGAAAGCCATAGCCCTTGCCAATAAAGAGACACTGGTAGTGGCAGGTGATTTGATTACTCGTCTGTGTAGCCAGTTTGGTGTTCCGCTCTTACCTGTTGACTCGGAGCATTCAGCCATTTTCCAATGTCTGGAGCCAGGTAATGCGATTGAGAAGATCTTATTGACTGCCTCGGGAGGTCCCTTCCGTACATTCAGTGACGAAGCGCTCCATCATGCGACTAAATCTCAGGCACTCTCCCACCCTACGTGGAATATGGGTGCTAAAATCACAATAGACTCAGCCACCATGATGAACAAAGGCTTTGAGGTGATTGAAGCCCACTGGCTGTTTGGTGTTCCTGCTGAGAAGATTCAGGTGGTGGTTCATCCCCAGTCGGTTATCCATTCGATGGTTCAGTTTCAGGACGGTGTTGTAAAAGCCCAGTTGGGGATTCCCGACATGCGTCTTCCTATCCAGTACGCCTTGGGTTATCCAAAACGTCTTGAGAACAGCTATGACCGTGTAGATTTTTTCAAGCTTCGCCAACTCACATTCGAGGAGCCCGACACAAAGCGTTTCCGTTGTCTTCAACTGGCTTATGACGCCTTGCGAGAAGGTGGGAACATGGCATGTATCATGAATGCAGCCAACGAAGTGGCCAACCGTGCTTTCATAGACAATCAGATTCCGTTCTACCGTATCGCAGAGATTCTTGAAGAGACCATGTCCAATATAGACAAAGTGTTCGACTGCTCTCTTGACACCTATCTGGAGACAGACCGAAAGGCACGTGACTACGCAAGGAAACTTATCACAAATCAATAAGAATTGGGAAAAAGAAGTGTTCTAATAAAAAAAACATTCATTCAGCAATGACAGTATTAATTAAGATTATTCAGGTAATTGTATCATTAGGTATTCTGATTATCCTCCATGAGGGTGGTCATTTTCTGTTTGCCAAATTATTTAAAACCCGCGTAAACAAGTTTTACTTGTTCTTCGATTATAAATTTCATTTGTTCAGCAGCTACGATAATTGGTTCCGTAAACTGCTGGGCAAGCAGCCTGTTCCTAAGAAGGAGGACGGTGAGTATGAATATAAGGGGACGGAATACGGTATCGGCTGGATTCCTCTCGGTGGCTATGTTGCCATCGACGGTATGATAGACGAGACTCAGGATAAGAGCAAGCTGAGCGCTGATCCTCAGCCATGGGAATTCCGTACAAAGCCGGCATGGCAGCGCCTTCTGATCATGCTTGGAGGTGTGATCATGAACTTTATCGTTGCATTCGTTATCTACTCGATGGTGTTGTTTGCCTGGGGGAAGGAATACGTGAAGAGTGAGGACATGACCTATGGTCTGAAATTCAACACAGAGGCTAAATCTCTTGGCTTTCAAGACGGTGACATCATCATCAGTGCCGATGGTAATGCCATTGAGTCGTGGTCACCGGCATGTTTGCGCACGTTGTCCACCTCAAAGTCAGCCAAGGTGCTTCGTGACGGTGAAGAAGTTGAAATTGAGCTTCCAGGCAAACTCAACCTTCTTGAGATGTTGGAAGAGCCGCGTTTTGCTGATATCCTCATGCCTTTGGTCGTTGACAGCGTAGTGCCAGGCTCACCGGCAGAGCAAATTGGATTAAAGGCTGGTAGCAGCATCAGCAAACTGAACGATGAGGAGATCCGTGACTTCAACGATCTCAGCCGGGTGATGGCAGACTTACGTTCACTGATACCAGAGGATGCGACTCTGAATGACAGTTTGAAAGTGAGAACGGTTTCGTTGACAGTTGTAGATTCCACTGGCACCCGTGAAGTGGAGACCACATTGACTTCCGACATCACTTTCGGTTTTGTCAATAAAATTCCTGAATATAAGACAACCACAAAAGAATACGGATTCTTTGAGTCCATACCAGCAGGTTGCGCCTACGGCTGGAACCAGTTGAAGAGTTATGTGAGTGACCTGAAATATGTGTTCACGAAAAAAGGAGCCAAGAGTGTTGGCGGCTTCATCACCATCGGCAATATTTTCCCGGGTGTGTGGGACTGGCAGAGTTTCTGGATGCTCACCGCCTTGCTGTCGATTATGCTGGGTGTAGTTAATGTGCTTCCAATCCCTGCTCTCGACGGTGGTCATGCCTTGTTCTGCATCTACGAGATGGTGACTGGTCGTAAGCCAAGTGACACCTTCCTGCAAAATGCCCAGTATGTGGGATTCTTCATCCTCCTGGGGTTATTGATATTCGCCAATCTGAATGATATACTGAGGCTGTTTGGATTGATGTAGGCCTTTGAAGTTTGAACATTGAGGACTGATGAGCGATGACAGGATTATCAATATATTTCAACTAGGTAATTATGAAGATATTAGCAGTAGGCATGAATTATGCCTCACACAATAAAGAAATGTCGGAGACGTTATTACCTAAAGAACCGGTGATATTCTCTAAACCCGAATCTTCGTTGATTCGTGAAGGTAAACCTTTTTTTGTACCTGACTTTGCAGATTGGTTTGACTATGAGACTGAATTGGTGGTGAGAATCAGCCGTCTGGCCCGAAATGTGTCGGAGCGTTTTGCCCACCGCTACTACGACGAGGTCACTATCGGTATTGATTTTACGGCAAGAGATTTGCAAGAGAAGCTCCGCAAAGAAGGTCTTCCTTGGGATTTATGTAAGGGATTTGACGGTGCTGCTGGCATGGGACGCTTCGTAAAGAAGTCAGACCTTTTCAAAATATCGGGATGCACCTCTGTTGTTCCGGAGATGAAGGAATCGAAGACGGGCAGCAACATCCATGTGAGTGATGCTTCATGGAGGGCGTTGATGCACGATATTCATTTTCATCTGGACATCGACGGAAAGACTGTTCAAACCGGTCATACCGCTGATATGCTTTTCGGAGTTGACCAGCTGGTGTCTTATGTGAGCCGCTTTTTCACCTTGAAGACCGGTGACTTGATTTTCACGGGAACTCCGATGGGTGTAGGTCCTGTTCATGAAGGTCAGTTGCTATGCGGCTATCTGGGTGACGATCAGGTGTTGGAATTAAAAGTGAGATAAATAGTGAATAGTTATGACATATAAAAGATTCTATATATGGGTGATGGTGCTGACGTTGTCGTTGTCGGTATATGCAGATGACGGCGACCGTTATGCCACCAATTCCGTGTTGTCGTCCGGCACTTGGGTAAAGGTGCGCGTGAAAGAGGCTGGTGTTTATCAGTTTACGAACGCCAACTTGCGTTCGATGGGTTTTTCCAACCCCGACAATGTCAAACTTTATGGCATGAATATGGAAGTGCTTCCAGAGAGTGGTTTGGAGAATCTTGGAGGCGATCTTACAGAAATCCCATTATACCGTACTGGGGAGAAAGTCCTCTTTTATGGTCGTGGTACCACCCTTGTGACCTTGAACAATGCTGAAAAAGACTATGCCAGTTTTAGCCATTTCAATAATCCTTATTCCAGCTATCAATATTATCTGCTGACTGAGGGAGAGAACCCAAAAGAGTTTGCCACTTACAATTATGAAATGGGAAGCAATGCTCAAGATGTCATCACTTTTCCCGACTATTCCATTATTGAGAGCGACGAGTTCAGCTACATGAATTCAGGCCGTCGTTTTTTTGAGGGCTATGACTATGTGAACGGCAGCACAAAATCCTATACACTAGAACTCCCCGGATATTCGACCGGTGCCGTAAGTTTAGACGTTCAGTTTTCAGCGTCCGGTTCTACAGCCTCCACAATCGACGTAACAGTGAATGATGTCTCTGTGGGTAGTATCTCTATTGGCAAAAACGGCACATACGACTGGGCTCGAATGAGTTCCCGTTCTTTTTTATTAGAAGATGATGAAGACGGATGGAGTAATATAGGCGAACGGAACACAGTGAAGCTGACTCACAACCGTGCCAGTGGTGTGAGTGGTCACCTCGACTATATCAGTGCCGGCTACATTAGAAATCTTAACATCACCGGTACCCATCTCCTTTTCCGTCCCTATATGGATGGTGATATTGTATTCCATATTAACGGAGCCAATGAAAACACCGTGGTATGGAAAGTGACCCGTGGAAGCGAAATGGAAGGTGTAGAGGCCAGTTTCAGCTCTGGAAGTCTGTCCGTTCCATTCACAAGCGAATCAACAGAGCTAATAACATGGAAAGATGAGGAGTTGGTGGCCTTAAATCCTTCTGCCACCTTCCCGACTCCTACAACAGTTGGTAAGATAGCGAACCAAGACCTTCATGCTCTTGGCAATATTGATTTGGTGATTGTGATTCCTACAAGCGGCAAGCTCCGCAGTCAGGCACAACGTCTGGCAGACGCCCATCTCACCTACGACAGTATCACGAGTGTGATTGTAACCGCCGACCAGGTTTATAACGAATTCTCAGGCGGTACTCCTGACGCTACTGCATTGCGTCGTTTTATGAAGATGCTCTATGACAATGCAACGTCGGAATCCAACCGTCCTAAAAACCTGTTGTTGTTTGGCGGTGGTGTATGGGACAATCGCATGGTGACCGGGTCCATGCGTCAGAAGTCTGCCGACGACTACCTCCTCTGCTATGAGTCGGACAACTCCCTGAGCAAGACCGACAGCTATGTGATGGAAGAGTATTACACGCTGGTGGATGACAACGCATCCTCCAATCTTCAGAGTGCCTATCCTCGTATTGGTGTTGGTCGCATTCCTGTAGTAAGCGCTTCGGATGCCAAGATTGTTGTGGACAAGCTGATTCAATATATGAGCAATGCCCAGGTAGGTTCGTGGAAAAACACTCTCTGCTTCATCTGCGATGACGGAAACAATAATATCCACATGAAAGACGGCGAAGCCATTATCAGCCAGACAGAAAGTCTGTATCCCGACTATCTGATCCGTCGCATCTACCTCGACACTTATCAGCGCGAGACCACCTCCACAGGAAACCGTTATCCTGACGTGGAGGCTGACATCCGCAAGCAGATGCAAGACGGTGCTCTGATTATGAATTACACGGGTCATGGCGCTCCAGGTTTAATGACCCATGAGCAGGTGATGAAGCTTCACGACTTCAGTGAATGGAGTTCTCCTCGTCTGCCACTTTGGATTACTGCAGCCTGTGATATTTCCCCATTCGACATGAACGAAGAGAATATCGGCGTGGACGCTTTGCTGAATCCGTCTGGCGCCGCTATGGGTTTTGTAGGCACTGCCCGTACTGTCTATTCGGGCCCTAACCGTGATTTCAACCTTCAGTATATGCGTTATGTACTGAGTCACGACAGTTACGGCCGTCAGTATACCATCGGTGAGGCCATATCGCTGGCAAAAAGTCAGCTGGTGAACCGATCCAGTGCCGTAAACCGATTCCATTTCTGTCTGCTGGGCGACCCGGCAATCAAGTTAGCCACACCAAAATACAGTGTTATGATTGATGCCATCAACGGCAAAAGTACCTTGTCGGGTGAGATAGAATCCGTAAGCGCAGGTGAGGAAGTAACTGTTGAAGGCCATATTGAGAACGAAAGTGGTCTGACAGCCGATACTTTCAGCGGTCTGGTATATCCGACGATTCTCGACAACCTTGAAAAAATCACCTGCCTGAACAATCCTGTCGGTGAGGACAACGGTAATGACTATGACACAGACCCTTATGTTTTCGATGCCCGTACGAAGACACTCTACACACTTGTGGACAGTGTTAGCAACGGACGTTTCACATTCAAGTTCCCGATTCCTCTCGACAACAACTACAGTGGCGATACCGGTCTTATAAGCCTTTATGCCACCAATAATGAACACAGTCATGAGGCTCATGGTCGCAACGGGCAATTCAAGACAGACGGCACCTCGGCAGCAATCAGCGTTGACAATGCCGGTCCGGAAATCACACCAATCTACCTGAACACTTCCAACTTCCAAAATGGCGACGTAGTGAATGAGACACCTCTGCTGATAGCAGACCTGCTCGACAAGGACGGAATCAACATGACCGGCAACGGAATCGGCCATGACATCATTGCCATGATTGACAACAATGAGTCCACCACCTACTCCCTCAATGGTCATTTCACACCTTCAGTAGGTGATTACCGTAAAGGTCATGTGGAATTCAGCATTCCAGAACTGGAAGACGGACACCACACACTTACCATGCGCGCCTACGACATTCTGAACAATCCTTCGACCGCGATTATTGATTTCTACGTGAACAACGGAGAGAAGCCTAAGATTTACTCCCTGTTGGTGAATTCCCCTGTAAGCGACCAGGCAGTCTTCACGATTGAGAACGACCGTCCTCAGACCAATCTGACAGTGGGTATCAAAGTATATGACATCAGTGGCCGCCTGTTGTATCAGACGAAAGAGACCAACTTCAGTTCCAGCTCCTCCTATTCCTTCGTGTGGAATCTGAATGAGAGTGACAGTCATCTTGTTCCGGGTATCTATATTGTGAAGGCATCCATCTCCACATCCGACGGTCCTCAGGCCACAGAATCGAAGAAGTTTATTGTAGTTAGACATTGAAAAGGAGGTCAGTCACAATAATTAAAAACGAAGTCCGTTATAATAAATAAAGGTAAAGACTATCAATAGCATATTCTACCTTAACTATCTGAAATTTGAACGAAACCTTTAAATAAGAATTGATGAGACGACAATTTCTTGCATTCACTGCATTGTTCCTAACAGTTACAGGGATCCAGGCTCAAGACATTAAGAACCAGTTGAATCCGGTATACTACGGAGTAACCTCACTTGCCATCGCCCCTGATGCCCGTTCAGCAGGTATCGGTGACGTGGGTGCCGCTACAGACCCTGACGTAAACTCCCAATACTGGAACCCAGCCAAATACCCATTCTGTATCAGCCGTTCTGGTGTTTCGTTGAACTACACCCCATGGCTTCGTCAAATTGTGAACGACATCGACCTTGCCAACCTCACCGGTTATTACCGTATAGGCGACTGGGACGCCATCAGTGGTTCTCTTCGCTACTTCTCTCTTGGCGAAGTTGATGTGTTCGGCTCTGAAGGTGAACAGATCAAACCTTACGAGCTTGCCGTAGATGTGGCTTACTCACGTATGCTGAGTGAGACGTTCTCCGCAGCTGTTGCCCTCCGCTATATCTACTCCGATTTGGCCTACAAAGCCGATGACGAGACCACACCAGGAAGCGCGTTCGCAGCCGACATCGCCCTCTACCACAATGGTTATCTGAATATTGGCAACCGTGAGTGCCAGCTCGGTTGGGGTATCAATGCCAGCAATATCGGTAGTAAAATCTCCTACGATGAGGGAAATACCAGTGAGTTTATACCAACCAATCTTCGAATCGGTGGTTCGTTGCTTGTTCCGATTGACGAATACAACACTATCAGTATCTCAGCCGACGCCAATAAGCTGATGGTTCCTACCCGTCCTACGATGCAGCAGTATATTGAGGAGACAGGAGCCGCAGAGGATGACTTCTCGGGCTATACTAGCTGGTTGATGGATGAAGGTTATTATAATGTATCTCCGATTTCCGGTATCTTCAAGTCGTTCCATGATGCTCCAGGTGGCGGCAAAGAAGAATTGCAGGAGATTTCCTGGAGTGCCGGACTGGAGTATGCTTACGACAACAAGTTCTTCCTGCGTGCGGGTTATCACTATGAGCACCCAAACAAAGGAAACCGTAAGTATTGGACAGTAGGTGCAGGCTTCAAAATGAGCGTATTCTCTATTGATGCCGGTTATGTGATTTCCGCCTCACAGAGTAACCCGCTCGACCAGACACTTCGCCTGTCGCTTTCTTTCGATATGGACGGCATCGCAGATATCTTAGGCAAGAGAAGATAGTACTTTGAGGTTTGAACTTTATGCCATGCGGATAGCGTAGGACGCAGGGAGACGGGGCATGCCCACGTCTCTACAAGGTGACGGGTTACTCTAAGGTTCAGAGTGAGATATAAAATAAAGCGCCTTACGAAATCGTAAGGCGCTTTTGTGTGTTATGAATAATCAATTTTTAATTTTTTCCGATGCGGTGGTAGTCAAAGCCGTATTTTTTCATGTCTTCCACCTTATAGAGGTTACGTCCGTCGATGACCACTTTCGTACGCATGGAGCGTGCGACAACTCCCCAGCTTGGTTGTTTGAACTGTTTCCATTCAGTGACAAGGAGGAGGGCATCGGCATCGAGCACCGCGTCGTACATATCGTTGGCGTAGTGTACCTTATCGCCCAGCACTTTCTTTGCTTCTGCCATTGCCATAGGGTCGTAGACGCTCACCTCACATCCTGCGGCGAGAAGTTGTTCAATCGTGACTAGAGCCGTAGACTCACGTATGTCGCTTGTCTCAGGTTTGAAAGCCAGTCCCCAGATAGCCACGTTCTTTCCCTTGATATTACCATTGTAACATTTGAGGAGTTTCCGATATACCACTTTCTGCTGAGCATCGTTAACCTCATCCACAGCTTTGATCACTTTCATGGAATAACCAGCTTTCTCAGCTGTTTTGATGAGTGCCTTCACATCCTTCGGGAGGCTTGTTCCTCCATATCCGCAACCAGAATAGAGGTAGATATCTCCGATTCTCGGGTCAGCACCGATTCCGACTCTGACCATGTCGATGTCAGCTCCCACCAGCTCACTGAGGTTGGCTATATCATTCATGAAAGATATACGGTTTGCCAACATGGCGTTCGACGCATACTTAATCATCTCTGCAGATGTCTGGTCAGTGACAATCAGGCGGAATCCTTTTGAAGTGAGAGGTGCAAACAGTTCTTTCACCAGTTCTTCAGCCTTCTCAGAGCCCACTCCAGCTACGATTCTATCTGGTTTGAGGAAGTCCCTCACAGCAGTACCTTCTCTGAGGAATGCCGGCAGCGATATGATGTCGTAGTGTATGTTGGCACCTCGTTTCTCCAGCTCTATGTTGAGTGCGGCACGCAGTTGTCGGGCCGTTCCGATTGGCACAGTGGACATGATTGCCACTGCAAAATATTTCGTCACAGTGGAACCGATGACACGAGCCAGGTCAGCCACGAGCTTGAGATCGATTGTCCCGTCGGGCATGGCGGGTGTAGGCGTGGCACACACGATGAGGTCCACCTCATCAATCAGGCTTTTGATATCCGTTGAGAATTTCAGATTTCCGTCTCTATAATTACGGTTGAGTTTTTCTTCGAGACCCGGTTCATTCACATGTATGATGCCATTTTTAAGGTTCTCGATGATCTGGTGGTCAGCCCCCACGCATGTGACGTTGACACCAATTTCAGCGAAACAAGTTGCACTGACCAGTCCAACTGTTCCTGTACCAACAACAGCTATATTCATAAGATTTCTATATATATTTTCCGTTAAAAGAGCTAATTCTTGGCAAAAATACAAATAAAAAATCAAAAATGGCAAGAATCTGCGATAAAATTAGGTAAAAAGACGTAACTTTGCAAAAAATTTAAAAAGTGTAAACATGGCAAAAGAACTGAAAGAGCTGACGAAACGCAGCGTAAACTACTCAGAATGGTATAATCAACTCGTTGTGAAGGCCGATTTGGCCGAGCAGTCGGATGTACGAGGCTGTATGGTAATCAAGCCTTACGGCTATGCGATATGGGAGAAGATGCAGTCAATCCTTGATGGCATGTTCAAAGAGACTGGCGTTCAGAACGCTTATTTTCCTCTGTTGATTCCAAAGAGTTTCCTCTCTCGGGAAGCAGAACATGTAGAGGGCTTTGCCAAAGAATGTGCGGTGGTGACACACTACCGCCTGAAGACCAACGAGACCCATGACGGTGTGGTGGTGGATCCAAACGCCAAGCTAGATGAAGAGCTGATTATCCGCCCTACTTCCGAAACCATCATTTGGAACACCTATAAGAATTGGATTAAGTCATACCGTGACCTCCCGATTCTGTGCAACCAATGGTGCAATGTGATGCGCTGGGAGATGCGCACACGCCTGTTCCTCCGTACCTCTGAGTTTCTTTGGCAAGAAGGCCACACGGCTCATGCAACCAAAGAAGAGGCAGAAGACCGTGCCAAACTGATGCTGAAGATATATGCTGAGTTTGCCGAGAAATACATGGCAGTTCCTGTGGTTCAGGGAGTAAAGAGTGAGACAGAGCGTTTTGCCGGCGCCCTCGACACCTACACCATCGAAGCGATGATGCAAGACGGTAAGGCACTCCAGAGCGGTACCTCCCACTTCCTGGGTCAGAACTTCGGAAAGGCCTTTGATGTTCAGTTCCTTAACAAAGAGAACAAGCCAGAATATGCCTGGGCCACTTCATGGGGTGTGAGTACCCGTCTGATGGGAGCGTTGATTATGACGCACTCCGACGACAACGGTCTTGTGCTTCCACCTGCACTCGCCCCGATTCAGGTGGTGATTGTACCGATTTGGAAAACCGACGAACAACTGGCTCAGCTGAATGCGAAAGCCGAAGAGATCGCAGGTGGTCTGAAGAAGATGGGAGTGAGTGTAAAATACGACAATTCAGAGAACAAGCGTCCAGGCTTTAAGTTTGCCGACTACGAGCTTAAAGGTATTCCAGTGCGTCTGGTACTGGGTGCTCGCGACCTGGAGAACGGCACCATCGAGGTGATGCGCCGCGACACCCTTGAGAAAGAGACCGTAAATATTGAAGGCATCGAGCAATATGTAAAGCATCTTCTTGACGACATGCAGACCAATATTTACAAAAAGGCCGTTGACTTCCGCAATGCACATATCTACGAATGTGAGAACTACGATGAGTTCAAAGAAAAGGTGAAAGACGGTGGTTTCTTCCTCTGTCACTGGGACGGCACTGCAGAGACCGAAGCCATAATCAAGGAAGAGACCCAAGCCACCATCCGCTGCGTTCCATTCGGTGTGGAACAGACACCAGGCGTTGACATGGTCAGCGGCAAGGAAGCCAAGTACAGAGTGCTGATTGCCAAGGCATATTGATTTGTTGATGCAGGAAAGAAACAACATACAAAAATCCTTTTGGCTCACCCTACTGTCGGTGAGCCTTTTGTTGTTACTGTTTTTTCTGCCCCGTTTCAGCCTGTTCGAGAGAACAATGCGTCGTGTGAATCTGCTGAGTGACGTGATGCGCAAGAATGCCGACGGCAACATCATTGCAGAAGCAGCTATTGACAGCATTCAGGGTTATAGTGACTCACTGACTGTTGACAGCATATTAGAGGCAGAGCTGGCATCCCTGTCCGGTACAGCTACAGACAGTGTTGATGAGGGACCGGTATTGATAGAGGACTTTGCCATGTCCGACACCTCTGCGATGCTTAAGTTTCATCAGGCACTAATCGAAAGTGGAAACCGACAGGTGAGGATAGCATTCTTTGGCGACTCGTTCATCGAAGGCGACATTCTTGCCGGTCATCTGCGCCATCTGCTTCAGAGCCGTTACGGGGGAAAGGGAGCAGGCTGGGTGGAAGTGTCGAACGTAAGCGACCGTTTTCGTGCCACGGTGAAAGCAGAGAACGGCGGTTGGTCTGTACACACAGCCGTTGACAATCATGATTTTGTAGCTAGCAGCCAGAGCTTTGCCGGCAGCTATTTCCTCCCCGACTCTATTGGTCGTCTTACCATCAGATGTCAGTCGACCTATTATCCTGAACAGCTCTCTCATGTGGATGAAGCGACGTTGTTCTATCTTAACAGCGGTTCTCTGGAGCTGTCGGCTGGCATGAATAACGGCCGGAAAGAGACAGTTGAAGTGGGAGAACCAGGCCGACTTCAGACATATATACTATCCGGCAACATCAACAGAGTGGATTTAGAGGCTACCGGTGGCGGTATTGTATATGGCGTTGCCATGGACGGTGCAACAGGCATTTCGCTCGACAACTATTGTCTGCGGGGGAGCACCGGGCTCCATCTTGGCGATGTACCCGAGAGCTATGCACTCAGTTTCTCAGAAGTCCGTCCATATGACCTGATTATGCTGGAATACGGACTGAACATAGCCTCAAAGAAGAGTAATGACTACAGTGGTTATATTCATTCGATGACCAAGGTCATCAACAAGCTGAAAAAATATTTCCCTGGCGCCAGCATCCTGCTACTCGGTGCGAGCGACCGCGATGAGAAAGGTGATGACGGCCAGCTTCACACGATGAAAGGCGTAGAGAGTCTGATACGTTTCCAGCGCAAGTTGGCACACGACTGCGGTATCGCCTTCTGGGACACGCGCCGTGCGATGGGTGGCGAGGGTGCCATTGCCCGTTTTGAAGAGAAGGGTATGGCCGGCAAAGACTATACACACATCAACTCCAAAGGTGGTAATTATCTGGCAGAGCTGTTGTTTGATGCATTAATCTCTGACGTAAAACCTGGTAACAAAAAATGAAACTATTCGACATAGACTGGCAGTTGGTACTCGGGCAGCTTTGCTATGACCCTAAAAGCCCAATGATATTCTCCACAGGAATCTTCTTGTTCCTGTTCCTGGGTTTTACGCTGGTTTACAACCTTTTGGACAAGCAGACAACGCTCCGTCTGTTGTTTGTCACACTTTTCTCGTATTATTTCTATTATAAGAGCAGCGGTTTTTATTTTTTCCTGCTTTTTGTGGTCAGTATGTCGGATTTTCTGATAGCCTTACTGATAGACCGTAACAACAGGAAACAAGTTATGACAGACGGTGTCGCAACCGTCAAAAAGCCGTTTGTAAACAAACTGTTGCTTGGCTTAAGCCTGATGGTGGACATCGGCATTCTGGTCTATTTCAAATATACCAACTTCTTCGGCAGTTGCTGGGCTAGTCTGACCGGTGGCACGTGGGACATGCTCGACATTTTTCTGCCCGTCGGTGTGTCGTTCTTCACGTTCCAGTCGTTGAGTTACACCTTTGATATCTATAGAAGGAAACTCCAGCCTCTTCATAATTTTCTTGACTACGCATTTTTCGTGTCTTTCTTTCCACAGTTAGTGGCAGGTCCGATTGTACGCGCAAAAGACTTTATTCCACAGATTCGCAAACCGTTGTTTGTCAGTAATGAGATGTTCGGGAGAGCCATCTTCTTGATTATCTGCGGATTGATAAAGAAGGCTGTGATTTCGGACTATATCAGTGTGAATTTCATCGACCGTGTGTTCGACCAGCCATTGCTTTACACTGGTGTTGAAAATCTGTTTGCCATCTTCGGATACACACTTCAGCTCTATTGTGATTTCTCCGGCTACTCCGACATGGCCATCGGTATTGCCCTGTTGCTCGGTTTCAGGTTTCCGAAGAACTTCGATGCGCCATTTAAAGCTCAGAGTATCACAGAGGTATGGCGTCGGTGGCATATCAGTTTGTCATCTTGGCTGAAAGATTATGTGTACATCTCATTCGGTGGCAATCGTCATGGTAAATTGCGTCAGTATGTCAACCTGTTGTTGACGATGCTCATCGGCGGATTGTGGCATGGTGCGGCCTTTACTTTTATCTTGTGGGGTGGTTTCCATGGTGTCTGTCTGGTGATTGAGAAAATCTACATGGAGCTGCGTCGGAGGAGCGATTCCACCTATAATATCGCAGACCGGAGTACGGGTGTGAAAGGGTTCGTACGGACCATTGTCACCTTCATTCTTTTTGTATTTGCCTTCCTTTATTTCCGTGCACCGTCAATCAGCATCGGCAATCAGATGGTGAGCCAGGTGTTCACCAAATTCAGTCCTCAGGTATTGCCTCAATGGATTGCCGGTTATTGGGGTGTGTTCATACTGATGACGGTGGGATTCGTCAGTCATTTTCTGCCATCAAGTTGGAATGATAAGGTGCAGGGATGGATTACTCGCTGCCCGCTGGTGGTTCAGGCTTTATTGATTGTTGCTGTTATTTATCTGGTGATTCAGATTAAATCGTCGGATGTGCAGCCGTTTATTTACTTCCAGTTTTAAAGAGGTGTAAACACTTTTTTTAGCGGACGAGGCGTCTGCGTTCCCAGTACTTGTGGCTTTTTCCGGGAGTTGTTCAACATCTGGAAGTTTTTCTTGCTTTTATTTTGCATTTCGCTCGTTTTTGCGTAATTTGGCTTTGCCGAAGTTACTTCATCTCGGCAACACAAAGAAAATTTCACTTTTTCTTTGTGCTGCGCTCGATTTTTTGTAATTTGGCTCTGCCGAAGTTACTTCATCTCGGCAATACAAAGAAAATTCCACTTTTTCTTTGTGCTGCGCTCGATTTTTCGTAACTTTGCATAAATATGGGCGTGAATGAGGGTGTCCAATGCCTTTTTCAGTCCTTTGAACTTAAATAAATTAAAAATGGGAATATTTTCAAAAATATTTGGTAGAAAGAAAAAGGAGAAAGTAGGAGGCATGGAGGACTTCATGACCCTTATCCGGGTTTACTTTCAGGCCGCCATCGCCGCACAGGTCGGCATCTCCAACATAGCCATGCTTCCCGAGCTCATGATGTTCAAACGCACGCTGAAAGTGCCGACACAGAACAACAAGCTTGGTCTTGGCGAAAAGAAAGCCTGCAAAAACATGCTTCAGGACTTGTATAAGATTGATGACAATTTCTTTACAGAGATTGACAACAGCATCAAGAAACGTTGTAAGAACCAGATGGCCATTCGCGACTATATGATTATGTTCCAGGGCTACTCCCAGGAACTGATTATGCTAGTCGGCACCATGCTGAAATGGCGTTTCCGTATTCCGTCCTTCTTAAAGAAAGCTATGCATGCCATGGTTCAGAATTCCGTCCACGACATATTCACAAAAGAGGACTGGAGCGACGACGCTACCCGCAAATCGGTTTATTCCGTACGTAAATATCAGAAAACCCTGGGTTTCAGTGAGAACTGGACCATAGACTATGTATATAATTTCATTGTGTTGGCAAAACGCGAAAAGCCTACCAAAGAGGAGGTCGCTAAAGCCGAGAGCATGATGAAGAAAAAGTAAGCCCCCAGTTGATTCGTTCGTAGTATGAACAACACTGACCGTCTTGAGTTACGTTCTTTCGAAAGCGATGTACGCCAATTATTGAAAGCCTACCAGGACTTAAAGTCCAAGTTGAGGTCCATGCGTACTGAGCTTCAGTCAAAAGACGCTGAGATAGAGCGGCTTGAAAGTGAGTTGCGTTCATCCAGACGGGCTTATTCAACATTAAAGACAGCGCGTATGCTGGAAGTGAGTGATTCTGACTTGAAGGAAAGCAAACTTCGTATTACGCGTCTTGTGCGTGAAGTTAACAAATGCATCAGGCTGTTGAGCGCTGAGACTGTAGATTCAGAAGATGAGAATATGAGAAGATTAGAAGATGAGACGATAGATTCAGCAGATGAGGATTTGATAAGAGTAGAAGATGAGATAATAGAGTCACAGGAAGAAGAGAAGGAAGAAATGAAGGTCGATGATAGTGGAATGCGCTCATTATTCGGTGATTAAATATCAGCCGTCAGCCCATCAAAGAGCTTATGGACAAAAAGCAGAACATACAGATTCGAATTGACGACGTCGTTCTCCCGATGGTTGTCAAAAGCGAAGATGAAGAAGCTCTCTACCGTGAGGCAGCCGCTATGATTAATGACCGTCTGCTGTCCGTAAAGTCGAAATATCCCAATGTACCCAACGAGAAGTTGTATACAGCCATTGTAATGCTAGAGATAGCCACGAAAAAGGTGGATGAATCGCATACTGCCAGCGTGGCTCCCTACAAGCATTCCATAAAAGAACTTAGTGCTGACATCCAGTCGGCATTGAGTAAGGAATGATGCAATGATCAGGCAGCGTGTTCCACCACTTGTTGCCACCCATACTTAGAATTAACTTGCGCACATGGACACATTCATGCTGATGAATGGTGTTTTGTGCGTTTTTTATATTAACATCTAAAACAAATTTTTTCAAATCATGGATTTAATAACAATAATTGCCGCATTGGTATGCCTGGTGACAGGTGTGGCAGGAGGCTATCTTCTGTTCCGCTACGTAGTGAACCAGAAATACAGAAAAGCCCTCAAAGAAGCTGAGGTACAAGCCGAGAACATTAAGAAAGACAAACTGTTGGAAGTGAAGGAGAAATTCCTGAACAAGAAGGCAGATTTGGAGAAAGAAGTATCGCAGCGCACTCAGCGCCTTCAGCAGGCAGAGAACAAGCTGAAACAGCGTGAGCTTTCCCTCACCCAGCGTCATGAGGATTTACAGAAAAAGAAAGCAGAGAACGAAAATCTGAAAACCAACCTGGAGCGTCAGATCAACTCCTACGAGAACAAGAAGATAGAACTCGACAAGATGGTAGCTCAGGAACGTACGAAACTGGTCGCTATCAGTGGTCTGAGTGCCGAGGAGGCGAAGAACCAGTTGATGGAAAGCATGAAAGACGAGGCCCGCACAGAGGCTATGCAGTATATCAACGAGATTGTGGATGATGCCAAGATGACCGCCACAAAGGAAGCCAAACGTATTGTGATTCAGAGTATTCAGCGCATAGCCACAGAGACTGCGATTGAGAATTCCGTTTCAGTATTCCATATCGACTCCGACGAGGTGAAAGGCCGTGTGATTGGTCGCGAAGGACGTAACATCCGTGCTCTGGAGGCAGCCACAGGTGTTGAGATTGTGGTGGATGATACTCCAGAAGCCATCGTCATCAGCGCATTCGACCCTGTACGTCGTGAAATCTGCCGTCTGGCCCTCCACCAGTTGGTGGCCGACGGTCGCATCCACCCTGCACGCATTGAGGAAGTGGTGGCCAAAGTGAAGAAGCAAGTAGAAGAAGAAATTATCGAGACTGGTAAGCGCACAGCCATCGACCTTGGCATCCACGGCCTGCATCCAGAACTGATCAGGATGATCGGTAAGATGAAATATCGTTCCTCATACGGACAGAACCTGCTTCAACACTCTCGTGAGACCGCCAATCTCTGTGCTGTGATGGCCAGTGAGCTAGGTCTGAATCCGAAACGCGCCCGCCGGGCCGGTTTGCTCCACGATATCGGCAAGGTGCCAGATGAGGAGCCAGAGATGCCACACGCCACTTACGGCGCCAAGCTGGCAGAGAAATTCAAGGAGAAAGCAGACATCGTGAATGCTATCGCCGCTCACCACGACGAGGCAGAGATGACAACGTTGCTTGCTCCGATTGTTCAGGTATGCGATGCTATCAGCGGTGCCCGTCCGGGTGCCCGTCGTGAGATAGTTGAGGCATATATCAAGCGTTTGAACGATCTTGAGAACCTTGCCATGTCTTATCCGGGTGTGACCAAGACATACGCCATACAGGCCGGCCGTGAGCTTCGCGTGATAGTCGGTGCAGACAAGATCAGCGATGCTGAGACCGAGACGTTAAGCGCCGAAATCGCCAAGAAGATTCAGGATGAGATGACCTATCCTGGACAGGTGAAGATTACGGTGATTCGCGAGACCCGTGCCATCAGCTTTGCAAAATAATCCTGTAGGTTGGTGTCTTCCAGAATGCAAAGAATGCAGGGAATGTAAAGAATGCATAGACATAACTTCAAGAACTTAAGTAAATTTGAGTAAACTTGAATAAGATTATGATGACAAATAAGGAAGTAGGAATAGCGGGTGAGGAACTTGCCGCCAACTATCTGATGAAGGCAGGTTACAGGATTCTTCACCGCAATTGGCGTCTGAAAGGTGGCTGCGAGATTGACATCGTTGCATTCAAGGACAACACCCTTCATTTTGTGGAAGTGAAGACCCGCACCACCACTTTCATTGATCCGTCACGTGCCGTAAATATTCAGAAAATCCGTCATATCGGACGTGCAATGATGCAATATAAGAAATTTTACGGCTACACTTATGATAGTTATATCGATGTGATCGGAATTATTTATCGTTCAGACACAGACTTCGACCTTCATTGGATTCCGAATGTCCACCAATTGCTTTATTGATATGAGGAAACTATTTCACACATTCCTGTTGCTACTTACTGCCGGCATTCTTCATGCTCAAGAATCAGCCGACACTGCTGGTATGCGTCTGCTCAAAGGTGTGGAATATCAAGTTGAGATGAGCGGAACAGTTGGCACTGGCGACCATGCCCCTTTGTGGCTTCATTCCAACCGCTATGGACTGCCATCAGCAGAGGCCAACTCCGGCTACTTGCGAGGGGGGCTGTTCCGTGGGACAGATGCCGACTCACGTCGCCAGTGGCGTTATGGTTATGGACTGGATTTGGCAATTGCAGCTAATCACACTTCCACTTTCATTATCCATCAGCTTTATGCCGATGTTGACTGGAAACACGGTCGTTTGTCGGTGGGTGCGAAAGAGCATCCTATGGAGTTAAAAAACAATGCTTTGAGCAGCGGAGGTCAGACGCTCGGTATCAATGCGCGTCCCATTCCACAAGTGAGAATTGAACTTCCCGAATACTGGACCGTACCGTTGACCAAGGGATGGTTGCAGCTGAAAGGCCATCTTGCTTATGGAGTGATGACCGACCAGAACTGGCAGCATGATTTCACTGGCAAGCAGAGCCGCTATGCCGACAACGTGCTGTATCACAGCAAAGCCGGCTATCTGCGGATTAAGAATGACGACTACGACTATCCTCTCTCATTAGAGATGGGAATGGAGATGGCTTGCCAGTTTGGTGGTACTTCCTATCTGCCTTACAACAGTGAGATGGTAAAAATGAAAAGCAACTCCGGTTTTTCCTCTTACCTCCATGCGTTTATTCCTGGTGGATCTGACTGGTATGAGAAAGATGGTGTTTTTCAGAATGAGGAAGGCAATCATTTGGGCAGTTATCTGCTCCGCATCAATTACGACCAGAAAAAATGGAGCGGAGCATTGTATTACGAGCGTTTCTTTGAAGACCAATCAGGAATGTTCGGAGTGGATTACGACGGTTATGGAGATGGGGAAAACTGGAACAAGCGACAATCGCATAAATACTTGGTTTATGACTTTAAGGACATGATGCTCGGCGCTGAGCTGACTTTGAAGAAAAGTCCATGGATTAGAAATATCGTGCTGGAATATCTCTATACGAAATACCAAAGCGGACCGATTTACCACGATCACAATCCAGGTCTGTCGGATCATATCGGAGGCGTTGACGACTACTATAATCACTATGTTTATCCTGGCTGGCAGCATTGGGGTGAGACCATCGGTAATCCTCTATACTATTCACCGATCCTGAACGACGATGGTCAGATAAGGTTTGAGAACAACCGTTTTATGGCATTTCATCTTGGCATAAGCGGTCAACCTACTGATGAGCTGTTCTACCGGTTTCTCAGCACATGGGAAGAAGGACTCGGTACTTATAGGGCCCCTCTGAGCAAGAAAGAACACCAACTGCATTTTCTGGCAGAAAGCACTTATACCCCAAAGTCAAAACGGCTCCGCGGTTGGTCTGCCACGGGGGGTATCGGACTCGACCTGGGCGGTATCCTGGGTGACACCTTTGGTGTGAACCTGACAATCAGGAAACGAGGGGTGCTTATTAATTAGGAATTAATTATAAAGAAATTGCTAATGAGGAAAATATTTTATATATATTTAACGTTTATATGTATAGGGATGTCGGGGTGTAAACTCGACAATTCCCACAATGGTGATTTAGACGGTTATTGGAAACTGTCGTCGGTTGACACTTTAACCTCTGGTGGAATAGCTGATTTGACAGAATCAAGTCTGTTTTGGTCGGTTCAGAAGAACTTGCTGATGGTGCGTGACAACAATGACGAAAGCAACCAAGGCTATGTGATGCGATTCCAGCAGACCGACAGTACCCTTCTTTTAACAGATGCCCAGCGTTATAACAAGGCTACCGGCAACGAGCTGTTAGAAGACTTTGCCCCACTCCACCGTTTCGGTATCACCACCCAGCCAGAGGAGTTCAACCTTGACCACCTCACATCGCGGCGAATGACATTGAGCAATAGCCGGCTGCGATTAAACTTCAAGAAATTCTGACAAGTCATGATAAAAGACGACCTTGTATCTATCATAATGCCCACATTCAACTCTGCCCAACATGTTGAGGAGAGTATCAAGAGCATTCTTGCCCAGACATATACAAACTGGGAGCTAATCATCACCGATGACAACTCCACCGACGATACCCGGCTGATACTTCAGCGCTACGCCTCAGAGCATAAGCGCATCAAATATTTCTTTCTTTATAAGAACAGTGGTGCAGGTTACTGTCGCAATAATTCCATCAAACACGCTACAGGCCGTTATATTGCTTTCTGCGACAGTGATGACAGTTGGACACCAGACAAATTGGAACGGCAACTTGATCTGATGGAACAGAAAAAATGTTGTTTGTGCTACTCAGCCTACTACACTTGTGATGAGGAGGAAGGTTCTATCAACGGTATCGTGAAAGTGCCTGAGAAGCTGACATTGAAAGACATGAAACACGACAACAAGATCGGCTGTCTGACAGGTATCTATGATTCAACATGGTTTGGTAAGTTCTATATGCCTACATTCCGCAAGCGTCAGGACTGGGGTATGTTTTTGAAAATTATGATTAAATGTGAGGTAGCCTATGGTATCAATGAGCCACTCGCCTACTACCGAGTGAATGAGAACTCCATCTCCAGCAACAAGAAAAGTCTGGTGAAATACAATGCGGAGGTATATAAGAGTATCTTCGGCTACTCTGATCTCAAAGCCTACTGCTATCTCTATTTCATCTTTATTCCAAGCTACCTCACCAAGAAATTCAAGAACTGGATAGCATCCCGGAAATTGATGAGAGAGTTGGCAAGAAAAAATGGGTTATCTCTAAAGGACACATCAAAATTACCTTTTTTAAAATCATGAATCCAAGAATCATCGGATTATATCTTCCTCAATACCATCCAATACCAGAGAATGATGAATGGTGGGGAAAAGGATTTACAGAATGGACTAACGTTGCCAAAGCAAAACCCCTATTTCGAGGTCATTATCAGCCCCGAATTCCGGCAGACTTGGGTTTCTACGATCTCCGAGTACCTGAAGTGCGAGAACAACAAGCTGAATTAGCTAGAGAAGCTGGTTTAGAAGGATTTTGTTACTATCACTATTGGTTTGGCAACGGAAAGCAATTATTGCAACGTCCGTTTGAAGAGGTTTTATCATCAGGCACTCCCACCCTTCCCTTTTGTCTTTGTTGGGCTAATCACAATTGGACGAACAAAACGTGGGAAAAAGGTAAAAGTCTTGTTAAGGATTCAATCATTATGAAAATGAATTATGATCCTTCAGACTACGTCAAGCATTTTTACTATGTCCTAAAAGCTTTCCGAGATTCCCGTTACATCACTGTTGACGGAAAACCACTATTCGCTATTTGGGCACCACATGACATACCAGATGTAGCCCATTTTATCGACACATGGCAGACTCTTGCCCTTAAAAACGGATTAAAAGGGATTCATTTTGTCGGCTATACGGTGAATGCCTCAGGTCGTTCAGTTAAGGGTAAGAAACTTTCACTATATGCAACGAATGAAGCTAGTGAATATTACAAAGCTTTACTTAATAAAGGTTTTGATGCCGTAATGTCAAATGGGCTGTCGCGTGCCCAGACGATTGCAAAAGGAAAGATAAATATGGTAGCTTATTACTTGCTTAAAAACACATTTCTTCCTGTTCACAATCGTATTGATTATGAAACGGTGATGAAGAATTATTATGTTGAGGAAGACAATTGGGAAAACGTATATCCCACTCTATTGCCTCAATGGGACCGTACACCTCGTGCAGGAGTTCGTACAAACCCTTTGACGGACAGCACTCCTGAAAAGTTTCAAGCTTCTGTTGAAAGAGCGCTGCAATTATGTTCAAAAAAAGAACCCGAGCACCAAATTCTCTTTCTAAAAGCTTGGAATGAATGGGGGGAATGTAATTATGTGGAACCAGATCTAAAATTTGGGCATGGCTACATTCAAGCTATTAGACATGCCATTGATAAAATGAAAAACACATGAAAAAGGTTGCAATCCTTGGACATTTTGGTTTTGGTCAAGAAAAAACAAATGGCCAAACGATAAAAACAAAGATAATAGCTGATGAATTATCCCGAACTTATAGTGATGAACAAATCGGTAAAAAAGATACCATGGGAAAATGGCGTTTTCTTTTTCAATGCCCTTTCCTTTTATTCAGTTTACTGCGGAATTATCTGAATATTGTTTTTCTTCCAGCCTACAAAGGTGTTTTAATCATAGTACCCCTGATTGTACTCCTAAACAAATTATTTCATCGTCGTCTTCATTATGTTGTAATTGGAGGATGGCTTCCGAGCTATGTTGAAAAATATTATTTTCTGAGAAAATTTGCCCACCATATTGATTACATCTATGTTGAGACTGAGCATATGCTCAGAGAAATGAAATCCAAAGGATTTAAGAACATTGTATTAATGCCCAACTGTAAACCTCTTGATATTATTTCAGAAGAGGAGGCCAGTAACAAACCTAGAGTTTCTCGCACGTCTTCTATACCATTATGTACATTCTCCCGTGTCATGAAACAAAAAGGCATAGAAGATGCCATTGAAGCCGTAAAAAGTTGTAATCTGCAAAATAGGGAAAAAGCCTACACTCTAGACATTTACGGCCCCATAGAAAAAGGTGAAGAGCAATGGTTTAAGAACTTGATGGAGAAACAACCAGAAACAATCAAATACTGTGGTGTAGTCCCATACGGAAACTCCACCAGTACTCTTTGTAATTATTTCGCATTGTTGTTTCCCACACGTTTTAAAACAGAAGGATTTGCGGGAACATTAATTGATGCTATGGCAGCCGGTACACCACCAATTGCCAGCGATTGCGATTCAAATATTGAAATTATCGAAGATGGGAAAACGGGAATACTCTTTCCTATGAATTCTCAAGATGCTTTAACTAATATATTGAACCAGATTTATAGGCACCCTGAAATCATAAATGAAATGCGAAGTAATTGCATCCGTCATTCCTATGATTTCCTCCCCGGAAATGTGATTAAAATATTGACAGATCAAATTGATCAGTCATAAGCATCCATAAAAAACGCAAGTAGAGTTTATTATGCGTACAATTCGGATTACTCCTTAATGTATTTCACAACTTTTGCTGGACATCCCACAGCCATAGCATAAGAAGGGACATCTTTGGTAACGACGGAATTGGCACCGATAATGGCTCCATCACCGATTTTAACCCCAGCCATCACACAAACATTGTTACCAATCCATACATTATTACCAATAACTACAGAGCCTTTTGATGAAAGAGGTCTCTTTTGGGGATCAATTCTCAACTGACTCTCCTCAAAGTCTCCATGAGAGTTATCTGAAATAAAGACATTAGACCCGGTCAGCAGATTATCACCAACAACAATGCTGTCTATGGCTGTTATGTGCGCAAGAAGACCTAAATGGCAATTATTGCCGATTTTAATAATGGGGTTCCTAGATTTTGTTTTCCATGCAGTTAATGTTACCATTCTGGAAATATGAGTGTATTGTCCAATCTCAATATATTGAAGTCCACATAGTTTATAAGCTTTATAATCAAGTGTTGAATGCTTTCCAAATTCCTTAAATTTTCGTTTTTTCAATCCTGTATAAAAATTATTTGAGAAGGCCTTAAATATAACCGCTAATTTATCAGGAATTACAAAAGAAACTCCTTTGGCAAAAGATTGTATAAGTTGTTTGAGCATATCAATCATGTTTACTGAATCATACATATGAATATAGTTCGCGACGTTGTGCTAAAGCCTATTCAACAGAATAAGTAATATCACCCTTAACAACAGGCTTTCTCATGACCAAACGAATGCGATAGAGAGGTTGCTGTCGCCATGCATTCAAAATGATTTTATCATCAGTTCGTATCCGTTCCACAATAGCATTTAGATTTCTTTCATCAAATTTGACATAGTGATTGCCATTTTTTCCTTTTATGACAATCCTACCATTGGAAGATAGTGAGGTTTCGCCACAAGTAATCAATACTATTTCTAAGGGTTTTACATATTTTCCCAGCTGAAAATTCTCTGTTACTGAAATATCCTTTCCCCTATTCAACGTAACGATCCGTTTCCAAGAACGTACATGTGCTTCGGACGGATAAGCTCTGGAAATATCCTGTGATATGGTAGCATGGAGACTATCATTTTCATATTCTATATTTTGAGCCTTAAAAGTTTTTCCTTCACGTTGCTCGACTCCATTTATAATTGGTACATTATGATATGCAGAACGGCAGTTGAATAACTCATAGCGTTTGTTACCAAAGGTATTAGCAGTATAAGTACCTGCGCCAATATCGATTACAACTGGTTCTGCATCAGAATAAATCACAAAGTTCCCGACATCATTATGATTATGCGACTCTCCGTTATTTCCACCTTTCACAGCAAGAAAAAGCCCACGTGAAGAGTTGGATTCTGAGCGTGCCGTCATAATTTGAAGATCAGATAGCCATACATCACGAACAAATGGCTCATGTGGAGATATGTTTCTGAAAGAATCATACAGACTGAGGAAGATGAGTTCTCTTGGTAAAGAAGGGAAATCACTGCGGGAGAAATATTTACCTGGATTCTTGTAGAAATCAATTTCTGTGGCAATTTGAGCTGCGAACCCCATCATCACGCTATCATTGAGGTAAAGACCACAAGGATACAAAACAGATAAGTCCGTCATCGCATAAGTTTTTGAATCAGCAAAATTAACATATGCGCTCTTTCCTATATACGTTCTATATACATATTGCATCATTGCACGAAATTTCTCATCCTCTGCCAATAAAAATCCCCCATCGGTTGCGAGATTCAAAAGATATGCACATTCAAATAGAGAACCAGCTGCACGGCGCCAATATCCAATTCCCTCATCGCATCCACCATCCAAAGGATATTGGTTATAGAAAAGGTTTAGACATTTAAAAATCTGCTGAATAGCATCACTCCTGTTGTTACTATTCGTCTCACAAAACAATAAACACGACAGCCAATTTGAGCAGATCCATGGATTCCAATTGTTTGTCCAGGTTTTCCATTTGTAGTTTGCAGTTCTTGCTGGGATGAGAAATCTCCGTTCAATTTCCTTTCTGATCATCTCACACACTCCAGGTCTGCTTTTATCCAGCTCCTCTTTCAGCATATAGACAGACCATGCTAAAAGATTAGCTGTCTCCGCATTATAAAGATCAACTTCTTGATTTCCTCTTATCGGAGAGCTTAAAGGATAATGAGCAGGAATTCCCCACCAAACCTCACGTTGAAAATAGAGAAGTCCCTTGATAATATCATTGACGAAACGTCCTTTATACTCCATAATCTCCCCCATTACCAGACAAGCCATTTGCCGGCGCAAAGCAAAAGACTTATTCTCATAATTAGTTCGATTTCCAGTGGTTTTATACTCCTCAAAAATCTTATTAGGAATATCGTCCCATGATTTTCCTAAGAAATTCTCTGCTTGAATAATATAATTATTACGCATTTGCTCTGGAATATTCTGCTTCCAGAATAGTTCATTTGCACTTGGAACAGGCTTAAACTTGCATGTTTCTGGTAAAATTTCCCCTAACACACTATAATTGACGTTAAGTGGCATTCTATCCACTACTTGGGACAGTGCAAACCTAGGGAACATAAAAAGTAGCAAAGCCAGCAATTTGATTCTCATAATATATTATTATTTTGGAATTTATTTATAAAAACGAGCGTCTTAGCCTTTTTATTATTATTCTCCTTTGAAGTTTTCTCCAAAAGAGATAAGGTATCAAGGGAATCTTAGCTGCAATGTCAGATGGAAGAACATAATCCAACAGTTTACTAAATTGTATTTTCAGCCATAACAAAAACCAATAAAACACATTATCTTTCTTTAAAACGTAAACAAGACGGGTTGCTTTTTTATAATCCACCCCATTGGCGAACAAAAGTGTGTAGATATACAACAATCCCAAATAGAGAGAAAAATCATATTTGTGTCCGAAGCGTTTTATCACAGAAAAATTAACTTTTTCAGAAAAATACAAATGACTTTCAAAATGTTGCATACTTCTTATCTTGCTGGTAATGGATGAAGTGCTGCCATTGAATCTGTATCCATAATCTGGTGGTACAGTTGCATATTTGTAGTTTAGTCCGAGGAGAAGGGCTTGTATGTTGAAATCCGCATCTTGTAATGACAATATCTTTTCATCCCATGTTAGTCCCACTTTCTTAATTGAGGATGTGCAGTAAATATTGTTCCAAACGATAAAAGGAAGCGTCTTGCGAAGAAAGGCTGAAAAATCATTTTTATAGACATTATATCCAAAGGCTCTCTGTTCATTATAAGGTTTAAAAGTACCGTTATCATACGTTCCAGAAGGTGAGACGACAAAATCAACATCTGGATTAGCCTTAATAGCCTTCACCCGATTTTCCAGGCTCATCTGTGTCATAAAATCATCTGAATCCACAAAAATAATATACTTGCCTCTGGCTTCTTCTAATCCGATATTCCGACATTTTTGAGCTCCCTTTGCTCCAGCTGTTCTTTTAATAAACCGTACACGCTCATCTGTGATTTTCTCAAAAACCATTTTAAGTTCGTCCTCATCCATACCATCATCTACAGCCAAAAGTTCCCAATCCCGATAGGAATTGGCTATAATACTCTCAAGCATCTCAATAACCAGAATTGGTTCCTTATAGAAAGGCATGACAATTGAAAGCTCTGGATATTTGATTGTTCCGTTCATAGTCACTTAGAATTAATCAGAAATCACTCCAGCCAGGTTTGACCCAGTTGTTTTTCTTTTTTTCTGGATTTATTGATAGAACAGATATGTCCTATAATCCATAAAACTGCAAGAGAGAAAGATCCGAGGCGGTACTGCCGACGAGGAAGATAATAAATATAACACTTATAAAAGTGATGTAATATATCCACAATGTAACGTAACGGTGAGCGATTTATATCGCAGGCAATGACAAGGAGTTCTCGTCGAATCTTGTTCTTGTTAAACAGTTCCATGTTTCCATGTTCACCACGATCATGGTACATCAGAGCTTTTGTAACAACTATATTTTTATAACCATGATATCTCAAACGCAACTGGTAATTATCATCTTCGCCATAATGGAAGAAAAGAGGATTGAATCCACCAATATCCTTCAACATTTTGGCTGGCATAAACCAAGTAGCAGCAGCAAACATACCCGTTGTATAAACCATGTTCATTTCATGCCTAATTATCAAATCCTCCATCATTCCATTTTCGGCCTTACTTAGTGTTCTTTTGAACATCTGGTCAATTTTTGAGCCATTACCATTCAATTGCAATGGAGACATCAAAGCGTTGTCGTTTTCAGCCGCGGCTTCCAGCAATAATTCCAGAGCATCAGATGCGAGGCTGGCATCTTGATTAATCAGTAGTACAAAATCGGCATTATGTTCCAAAGCGTATCGAATTCCAAGATTGTTTGCCTGTCCGAAGCCTAAATTATTGTCCTGAGGCATCCACACTATCTCTGGGAAATTATTTGGAACATAATCGCGTGTTCCATCTGTGGAAGCATTGTCAACAACAACAATCTCGCATTTGACAGTATTGTTTTGTAAGCTTTTAATGCACTTGTCAATCCAATTATTACGAAGAGCATTATATGTAACTACAATAGCAAAAATATTCATAAAACTATTTAAACTTGAAACGATATTTGAACAATACGGTAAAAATGAGCATAGTGATGAGCGCAAAAGAAGAATAATGTCCTGTAAAAGGCCATGCGAACAAACCTCTGGTAAAGAAGGATATTACAATGATTAATGCAAAGACCCTATAGAATTTCATTGTCTTCCAGTTATGTTTTATATAAAATGTGAATATCCATAACAGAAGAAAAAAAGTGAAATAACCGAACCATCCCAAATCAAGATAGATTTCGGCTCCAAAAGTATCAAATACATTTACTAATGGTTTTACATGAGAAGCAATCGTATCGTAATGATCCTTCAAGTCAAATTTCTGTCCTATCAGTTTTGCTGTCAGAGGAAAGATTCTTCCAATTTGTAAAGGCGATCTTTCTCCTTCCTCAAACATGACACAAAAATTGTTGACATGTTGCCCCGCATATCCATAAAGAGAAGCCAACGGTGTACGACCTTCCTTCTCAACATCAAAACGTGCAATAGTAATAGCTGTGAAAAGAATAGTAATCAGGATCAGAATTGTCGCTGCTGAGAGATTGATTCTGACTTTCACCTTTTTAGGCAGATACTGATAAAAATAACTGTAAATAATATAAAAATCGAAAACCCAATAGACGAGTGCCGCTCTTCCTGCCATAATAATGGCAATACAAGAAGAAAGTACTGACGCAAAGAGTACTCCTGTTTTAAGCAAAAAAGATGATTTTGTGAATGAATTGAGATAGAACCAGAAAAAAAGTGCAAGTGTAGGAAATGGTGGTGAGACAATAATCGAAGGAATTAACATTAACAGGTTCATTCCCGTTCCGCCTCCACCTTCGTTCAGTTCCTCATAGTGCTGGTTTCTCACATCTGCCAAGTCCATAATAAGCGCCTCCTTAATATCCGGCAATTTCACAAAAATCATAATGATAGCATTGACAGTTATAACAAGTAGTATAAATTTGAGTAGGCTCTCCTTAATATTTGTTGGTTTCTCAAACTTTATAGTCGAAAGCCAGTGAATGGGAATCAAAACCATTGTCCACTGGAAACAAAAAAGTAAGATTGTAGGGAACGTAATAGAATAATCATTAATACCATAGTCACCATAAAGATCATTCATATCCAAAAGTATCGCAGATATGGAAATCACAACCAAAATAGATGTAGCAGCAACATCCATATTCCATTTACGATGAACATATAAGAAATAGACATCTAAAAGGATAAAATATATGAGCGGAATATATAACATTATCGCTTAAGAAGTGTTTTTATTCGAATGACATCCAACCATCCATAAAAAATAGTGATTGTTTGTTTTCGAAACAAATGGTGATATGCAGGAATAATCGCATCACTTAAATATCCAGCACAAATATAACTAACAATAGCAATATAAGCAGCTGCAATAGCTCCGTATTTAGGAAGCATCAAGTAATTCAGCACAATGCATACGGCACACCCAAATAAATCTCTGAAGATGGCATATTTTTGTAGTCCCTCAAGAACCAACATTGCACCAGCCGTTGTAGAAAGAGCAAAAGCTGTAGCTTTAAAGGCTAATACTTTCAATATAGGAACAGCCTGGAGGTAACTCATTCCAAAAGTGTATCTGATAATCATAAAAGAAGAAACAGATAAAATGAGAGACATCAAAGCCGTGAGCCAAAAGATGAGGTTCATAAATTGTTGTGATTTCACGTCATATTCTTCATTAGACTTTTCTCGGATTTTAACAAGAACAGGGGTGATCGTATGAGCTATCATTGCCGGCACAAAAATCAATATTTCCACAAATCGATTAGCTGTAGCAAAAAAACCGACCGACTCTTTATCAATCATATCCCCAATCATCACCTGATCAATTCTTTGATAGATAAAAACAGCAGCGCTAGTCAGCAAAAGCGGGAACGATTCCTTCAGCAAAAAGGAGGCGTATTTATAATCAAACTTCCATTGTTTCATTCTTCCTATTTTCCGATGATAGCAATATATATATCCACCTCCTAATAAAACGAAGTCAAATGCAGAAGCAGCAATGAACCAAATAAGAGGAAGATGACATAATAACATAGCCGCTTTTAGAGCCATTCCTATCAGTGTCCTCGATATTTCTGATTTCACCACATATTCATTCTGAAGCAGTGAGGTGAATCGGTTTCTGATGACTGACAAAGTATTGGCAATGACCGAAACAGAATAAATTGTGATATAAATGATAATCTTTGTATCGGATTGAAAAATGATTGCAGTAAGGAAGGTAATCGCAACCGTAATAACTGCGAGAATACATTTCAGGCCAAAAGCTGTTCCGATAATTGTATTGGCAGGAATATTCTCTTTTGCCTCTTCTCTCACCTCAATGCTATCAAGTCCAAAATAAGCTATAATCTGAAACAATGTGACATAACTAATCACATAGTTCATAATACCATATTGCTTTGGTCCCAAGTATCTGGCCACGATTATACCTATAAAAAGGCTTCCTAAGAGCGTAACAATCTTTCCAAGAACAGACCAAATAATATTATAAACAATGATCTCTTTCGTGCTTGAAAGATGCATTCGACTGATGATATGTCGTATTAGGTTCAATATAGAGTCAAAGTAATTAGAATTCGTTGATTATACGACCTTTACATATAAAAAGAGATGTTATGACGAAAGTCAGGAACACTATCATCATCACAAAAATCATCCGTTTTGGTCCAACAGGTTTCACAGGAACAAATGCATTCTGCATAACAGTGAAAGCCGGCGTGTTTTCCTGAACTTTAGCTTTAGCCTGTTGTGCCTGAGTAATCATTGCATTATAGGTGTTGAGTTTCATCTGCATATCATTCTCAAGTTGATCGCGTTCAGATATATACGACTGCAGAATTACATCACGATGAGTGTCACAATATCGGGAATAGTTAGCGCAAGATTTCTCATATTCTTTTTTTGCCTGTGCCACAAGACTATAATAATATTGATAGTCTTTAGCAGCTTTTTTTGTTCTGTAATCTGTTACAAAACTCTGAATTCTGGCTCTGACAGAATCAGCTACTAAGGCACAAACCAAAGGATCTTGGTCTGTCACAGTAATGGATATAATGAAAGATTTCTTATCTACTGAGCAAATTACATTATTCCTGATGCTCTCCATCATACCCTCTTCATCCTTGGAAAGAATAACTGCTTTACGTCCTCCATTTCCGTCATTACCTGCACCGATATTTCTGGCTGGTGGTTCTTTCTTAAATTTCTTAAGAAAATCTTTCCAACCTTTTTTCCACCAAGAGGACCTTTGATATTTCTTCAAATAAGTGTAATAATCCGTGTAGATATTACCGTCGAGCGTTCTAACAGGAAGTTTAAACAAATTGTATATAAAGTCGTTAGACTCCACTAAATCGGGATACAAATCCGGACGGATAGCATCAACTGAAGACATACCTCCTAAATCGATACCAAATGTAGAAGCAATCGAAGAAAGCGCACCACCTCCAGTAGGGTCTTCAGCTTCAGGTGCAAGTTTCACAGAAGACGAATAGACTCTTGGCTCCTCTATAATCAGCATGGCTGCAATTCCACTAATAATAAGACAGTTGAGGAACAACATCCACCAGTATTTCTTCAGTTGTTTGAAAATTGCTTTAAGATTGATGACTTTAGAATCGTCATCAATCTTTTCATCCTCTAAATTTTTTGAAACAGGCTCTTCCACAGATTCTTCCTGCTGTGTATTCTCCTGACTTTCATCAACCTTTATCTTTTCATTAATATCATCACTCGTTTCTGGTTCAGATTCTGGTGAAGATGATTCCAGAGGAGGCACGAGCTCTGATTCTTCAATCTGTTTTTTGCTACTTTCTTTCGGCTTATTTTTATTCCAGAATTTCATAATTAGTCCTTTCTCTTACAACAGATTATTTCAGCAAGTTGGCGATGGTGACCATCATTGTTGAGATTGAAGCGGCGGAAGTACCGATAGCTACGGTTTCGGCCGTTGTGAGCTTGTTCTTAGCGTTCTTCGAAGGCACCACGATTTCACATCCCGGCTGTATAGCCTTTTTGTAGTGTCGGTTAACCAGTTGCACGGAACCGTTCATATAGATGACGTATGTTTTGCGCTTACGAGCATTATCGCCGTATCCACCTGCTCGGTCAATATAGTAAGAAAGGGTTTCGCCTTCCTTGAAATTGATGGACGACGGATACATCACGTCACCACTGATTTTGACTGTATTTGAGAACTGAGGAACAGAGACGATGTCACCGTCACGTAGCGTGATATTCGCACTGCTTTCCGGATGGAGCATAGCCTCTTCCAAGTCGATTGCCACTGGGTAGGTGTTTCCGAGGTCGAGCTTCATGGTAAGGAGCGAGTCAGCGCGGTTGAGGTCAAAGTTCTTGTCTGTAGTGGTCATACTCTCCTCATATAGTGCGATTTGCTGAGCTCTGAGTGAAGCCTCTCTCTGCAGTTTTTCCTCCTCTGTGAGTTTGCGTTCCAAACGTGCTCCTTTGGCATACCCCAGGTCGGTAAGTCCACCCGCATCTTTTATGAGGTCGGTCAGACGGTAGTTGCTCGACTTCATGGTATATGTACCCACGAAGTTCACACAGCCTTTTATTGTGATGTTCTGCTGTTCGGTATAGTCAGGGCTCTTACGGATGACCACATAATCGAAAGGCTCGAGTGCAAACTCATCTCCAATAGCCTCAAGTCCATCGCTAAGGTCAAACGAGAAAGTCTGTGCGATGGTATCAGTGGCCTGCACCGCCCCTTTGTTGTTTACACGGCGGAACACATCCACCTTAGCAAGCGAAGCTGCCTCTGTAAGTCCTCCGGCCTGCAGAATCAGGTCGCGAATGGAAGTATTTTCAGCGTAAAGATACTTTCCGGGGAAGTTCACCTCGCCCACAATTTCGAGTGTCCGCTCGCCCACCATATCCAGTTTGCTCTGCACGAATATCTGGTCGTTTTTCTTCAGAGGGATATCCGGTTCCGTTCCGTTCAACACATTCGTGAGGTTTACGGTGATGGCTTCCATGGAGAGGTCGTCTTTCTGTCGGTGTATAATCACGCGATCGGGGAAAGCATCCTCACGCAGTCCATTTGCCGCCTCGATGAGCGTCTTGATGGTATAAATGGAACCGTCAATCTGATACATTCCCGGATACATCACGGCCCCTTTCAGCTCCGCCATGTTGGAATAACGCTGGAGCGTGCTATCGACATAGACCGAGTCGCCATCCTGCAGGGCGAAACTACCCATATCGAACTCGTCGATATTATAGAGTGCATACTCGCTGCCGCCAGAACGAACGAGTCGTACGTTTTTCTTGTATGCGTCGCCAGCGAATCCACCTGCATAGTCGATGAGCATGGATACAGTCTCATTATTGCGCATCTCATAATACATCGGGCGTTTCACTTTTCCACGTACGCAAACCAATGTTTTATATGCCCCCACCACAATGACATCGTTGTCTTGCAAGCGAACATTACCTACAAGAGTGCCGTTGAGGATAAAATCGTAGATATCGATGGATGCAATCTGCTGTCCTCCACGCATCACCTTTATGTCGCGCATGGTACCCAGGTCGCCGATTCCTCCTGCAGCATACAGTGCATTAAACACGGTGGAGAGACTGCTGAGGGTGTAGGTTCCCGGCACCATCACCTCCCCCATCACCTGTACCTGGATGCTGCGGGTCTCACCTACCGAAAGGCTGATTTGTGACGAAGAGTAATATCGGCCGAGCACACCACGGAGTTTTTTTGTCGCCTCACGAACGGTCAGTCCCGATAATTTCACCGGGCCGACACCTTCAATGACCACCATTCCGTCTGGCGAGATGGTGCTCTCAAAAGTTTTCTGGGAAGCTCCCCAAACATCAATGAACACTTTATCGCCTGAACCAAGTCTGTAATTAGACGGAGTCGGCATATTTTGGCTTGGCTCAAACGAGAGGTTGTTATTGTTGAAGATGTTATGCCCAAAAATCTGGCTTTGGTTGTATTCTCTCAACAGGTTCTGGTGATACATCACGGAGTCAATGTCAAGGAATGTCAATTCATCTGAGAAGAGGTCCATTCTTTCCTGACGGGTGTATGTCTGGTTGAACGGTCGGTTGGTTCGGGGATCGTAACCTTCCACCAGATTTCCGTTTCCATTCGTGTTTTGTTCCTGCCGTTGCACACGTTGCCTTACGGCGGTAGCATCGGTTGGTCTGTCGGGTGCCATACCAAGTTGGTTCTGCTGTGCCTCATAGTTCCGACGCACTCTCTTGAGCTGTTCTACAGTGACTCCCCTCTGCATCAGCTTCTGGATGATAGCGCTCTGGCTGACGCCAGCTTCCTGCTGTCCCTTTATAAAGCTAATTACCTGGTTATCTGTCATTCCCGTCTGCGCGAACGAAAGACTCCAGGCACACATTAGTAGTACAAAAAGAAAATATTTTCTCATCATAATTTCATGTTGTTCTTAAGATTTAGATTTTATCCCCTTTTCCGACTGAGAAGACTGTCTTCCAAATGATCTGGAGGTCTTGGGTCAATGTCCGGGTTCTCAGATATTCCAGATCCATGTCGAGCCGAACCAACATTTTTGCCATCGTGTCGGTATAACCGTTGTAGATTGTGGCGTTGGATGTAATACCTGGTCGGCTGCAATAGAGCAGCTGATAGTCGGGGTTGTGTTGCATAATCTGGTCGATGTAGAACTTACGTTCTGGCCGATAGCCTACAAATGACATATCACCCTTAAGCACATTCCAGAGTTGCGGCAGTTCGTCGAGATGGTGCTCGCGCAGGAACTTGCCAAATTTAGTGAGGCGGTTATCCCCTTTGCAAGCCAGTTCAGGTCCGTTTTCCTCGGCATCCACCACCATAGTGCGGAACTTATAGATGTTGAATGGTTTTCCTCCATAGCCGATACGCTCCTGGGAGAAGATAGCCGGTCCTTCCGATGTTAGTTTTTGTACTATATATACAATAAGAAATATAGGTGAAAGACAAACAAGACCTATGAGAGAAAGGAATATATCACCTGTCCTCTTGAGGCTTCTCTGCATTAGATTCATGTTGTCTATCGTGTACTCTGCTTCGTCTAAAACCGCATTTATCATCGTTGTAAGTTCCATCTGTCTTTGTATTTTATTTTAATAACGCATTATTGTCTTTTTTATTGCAAAAAAAACAAAAAATCCTTAAATATATTTAACCGATGATTAATCTGCCCAAAACAGCTGCAAAGATACGGTAAAAATGTGAGATAAACGCATAGAAAAGTAAAAAGGATCTTAGACAATCAAACATGTCAGAAAGTCAGTAAAGTATGTCAATTTAACACATTCGAGATAAGGGTATAAATCTTGAAGCAATAAGGGCAGAAACTAAAAAAAGGAGGAAAAACTATGAACTTCAAGAATTTTACCATCAAATCGCAGGAGGCATTGCAGGAAGCAATCAGTCTTGTGGAGCAGAACGGTCAGCAGAGTGTTGAGCCGTCCCATCTGATGAGTGGAATCATAAACGTGGGAGAGAATGTCACCAACTTCATATTCAGCAAGTTGGGTGTGAACGTCAAGACTTTCTCAGATGTGATTATGAGTGACGCGCTGTCGGGTGCCAAGGTCAGTGGCGGTGAACCTTATCTGAGCCGTGAGAGCAATGCCGTGTTGCAGAAAGCCGTTGAGCTATCGAAAGAACTGGGTGATGAATATGTATCACTCGAAGCGATGGTGCTGGCATTGTTCAGCGTAGAGAGCACTGTCTCTAAAATCATGCGTAACATGGGCATGAGTGAGAAAGCCTTAAGGCAAGTTATCTTTGAATTGCGTAACGGGCAGAACGTGAAGAGCCAGAGCAGTGAGGACACGTATCAGAGTCTGTCGAAATATGCCATCAACCTGATTGATGCTGCCCGTAGTGGCAAGCTCGACCCTGTAATCGGACGTGATGAGGAAATCCGTCGTGTGCTTCAGATACTGAGCCGTCGTACGAAAAACAACCCGATTCTGATTGGTGAGCCTGGAACGGGTAAGACCGCCATCGTTGAAGGGCTGGCTCACAGGATTCTGCGTGGTGATGTGCCTGAAAACCTAAAGGACAAGCAGTTGTACTCTCTTGATATGGGTGCGTTGATAGCCGGTGCCAAATACAAAGGTGAGTTTGAGGAGCGTCTGAAGAGTGTAGTGAACGAGGTTGTTAAGAGTGAGGGTAACATCATCTTATTTATCGACGAGATTCACACGCTGGTAGGAGCAGGGAAGAGTGAGGGCGCAATGGATGCCGCCAACATTCTGAAACCAGCCCTGGCCCGTGGTGAGCTCCGCAGTATCGGTGCCACCACCCTCGATGAATTCCAGAAATATTTCGAGAAGGACAAGGCGTTGGAGCGACGGTTCCAGACCGTGATGGTGGATGAGCCAGACGTGGTGGACTCTATCAGTATCCTCCGAGGGCTGAAAGAGCGGTATGAGAACCACCACAAAGTGCGTATCAAGGACGAGGCCATCATCAGTGCCGTAGAGCTCTCGAACCGCTATATCACCGACCGTTACTTGCCAGACAAGGCCATTGACCTGATGGATGAGGCTGCCGCCAAGTTGAGGATGGAGCGTGACTCCGTACCTGAGGAGCTCGATAATATCAGCCGTCAGTTGAAGCAGCTGGAAATTGAGCGTGAGGCCATCAAGCGCGATGTAGATAGTGGCACGAACACCGATAACGGAGCTGTATCTGCCCGTCTGAATGAGGTGGAAGAGAAAATTGCCAATCTGAAAGAAGAAGAGAAAAGCTACAAGTCGAAATGGGAGAGCGAGCGCGCCTTGCTCAACCAAATACAGCAGCATAAACAGGAGATAGAGCAGCTGAAGTTCGAGGCCGACCGTGCTGAGCGTGAGGGCGACTACGGAAAGGTAGCAGAAATCCGCTACGGAAAAGTGCAGGCCACGGAGGCAGAGATCAAGCGGATTCAGGAAGAGCTGGCAAGGACTCAGAGCGGTGACGCTATGGTGAAAGAAGAGGTGACGAGCGACGACATCGCTGAGATTGTAAGCCGCTGGACCGGTATTCCAGTGACGAAGATGCAGCAGAGCGAGCGCGATAAGCTGCTTCATCTGGAAGAAGAGCTGCACAAACGCGTGGTTGGACAGGACGAAGCCATTCTGGCGGTAAGTGATGCAGTACGCAGGAGTCGTGCCGGTTTGCAGGACCCACGCCGACCAATCGGTTCGTTCATCTTCTTGGGTACAACCGGTGTTGGTAAGACCGAGCTGGCGAAGGCCTTGGCTAACTACCTGTTCGACGACGACTCTATGATGACCCGAATCGACATGAGCGAGTATCAGGAGAAGCACAGTGTGAGCCGACTCATCGGAGCTCCTCCAGGATATGTGGGTTACGACGAGGGAGGTCAACTGACCGAAGCCGTACGGCGTAAGCCTTATTCGGTCGTATTGTTCGACGAGATTGAGAAAGCCCATCCGGATGTGTTCAACATCCTCTTGCAGGTGCTCGACGACGGCCGTCTGACCGACAACAAGGGACGTACCGTGAATTTCAAGAACACCATCATCATCATGACTTCGAACATGGGCAGCCACCTGATTCAGGAAAAATTTGAAAGGTTCCATAATCTGGAGAAGAGTGGTGCGATGAACGCCCTGCAGCTGCAGAACCGCCGTGAGGAACTGATGGAAAGCAGCAAGAAGGAAGTGCTGGCGATGTTGAAACAGCAGATACGGCCTGAGTTCCTGAACCGAATTGATGAGATTATCATGTTCTCACCGCTTGATGAAACTCAGATCAACGATATTGTAAGGATGCAGGTGAACAACGTGTCGAAAATGCTCAAGGAGAATGGAATCACGCTGAGCCTCACCGACGCGGCAATTCAGTTCCTCGGCAAGGCAGGATTCGACCCTGAGTTTGGTGCTCGTCCTGTGAAACGTGCCATCCAGCGTTATCTGCTCAACGACTTGTCGAAGAAGATCCTTTCGGGCGAGGTCAGTCAGGATGCAGCTATCACGGTGGATGTCACAGGCGATACTCTCGTTTTCCAGAACTAACATTTGCTCACAACAGAAAAAGGTGGTACGGACATCAATCCGCACCACCTTTTTTTATCATTTTGACGAAAAATCATGGATTTTGGGAAATCTAAATTCGTGTATTGCGAAAGACCACGTTGTTGATATCGGCAGTTTTGTCACCACTAACATCATATCGTCCTCAGCAACATGAGATGCAAAATTACGTTACAGGATTGTAAGAGATATTTTTCTTCCCAGCCCTTGGAATATCTTGAAAAGAGTAGATACTTGTATGTCAGCACGTCCATTCTCAACACGCGAGATGTAACTTCTCTTTGTTCCGATTCTGTTGGCCAGTTGTTCTTGTGTAAGACCTGCTTTAGTACGTTCTTCCTTCAGCCGTTCTCCTAATATGAACGCATCCAGTTCAACGTCAAATGCCATCCTTGAGGGTGTTCCCTCTTTGCCAAAATCTTCTTCAATAAAATCCTCTATTGGTGTAAGATTCCACCGAGTCATTTCCTCTCTAGTCATATTATTTATTTTTTTTATTTTCAAAATACTCAATCATGATTCGTTTCGCCCTACCAATTTCTTCTTGAGGAGTCTTTTGGGTCTTTTTCTGGAATCCATTGAATAGGACAACAAGATTACCCTCGTCAAAACAACAGAAAATCCTATAGATATTACCACTTTCCTCCACTCTAATCTCATATAAACCTGGCACACTTGTTATTGACCTCAAATAGTTTGAAGGGATAACATCCAATGTCATCATATAGAGGAATATCTGGTATATCTTTTTTATTGTCTGCGACGTCAAGGTTAACTTAAATTCCTTGAAATAGTTTTTATTCAAGTTTCTGAAGTTATGATTGATATTTTGTATTCTTTTCCTTTACACAGATTACTCAGATTATCAGTTGTTTGGATGATTTTGAAATCGTTACAGGAACGATTTCGATTTCACGGATTCCCTCCTCGCTGATATACACCGGAGGGCAGAATCTGTGTAATCGAGCGAATAACTATGAGCTCAACAATTCTGATAAAAGTCCATCTCATCAGTGAAATCTGTGTT
>FLNY01000007.1_pt1 | contig 90725 bp, 51 predicted proteins | sample 1140381 | NCBI WGS metagenome assembly FLNY01 (sample SAMEA3878172, study PRJEB12797) | bioreactor metagenome | biome: Moose rumen | place: Sweden | collected 2011-10
AAAAAATATACTGTCAAGTCACTCTTTTACTATAGCCTTACCATACTTTTTCATGTACATATAGTACTTGGCAATAGTATGCTGACTAGCAATAAAATGCACAAACAAAGGATTATAATCTAAAGAGTCAGCGAGAATCCTATTCAAAAGCTTGTAATTATTCATTTGATTATCATCAAATTTTTGGATGTCAGTATCAACTTCTGGTTCCAATCTATCAAGGAAAATCATATATTTACGTAAAATAGAAACTACATAATCACAGACTTGTATCATTGCATCCGAGCCAGACTCCTTAAAACTATAATTATCAGGAACTTTACCATCAATAATGATACCTTCTTCTGCAATTTGGCTCATAACCTGTTTTTCTTCATCAAATACTAAGGTCTTCTTCGGAAAGCTGAGAATCTGTTGCTTGTAAAATTGTTCAAATTCTCCGACCCACTCATGAGCTGTTTCTTCCTGAATAAAAGTCAATTCTTTCTGTTCTTTAGCTTTCTCTAAACAGCTTTTGAGTACAAGAAGAAGAGGATTAATCATTAATCTTTTCGCATCATCGGCAATAAGATCCTCAATAAGGGTTAAAATCTCTGACAAGAAATTCTTGATGTCTTTTGTAGCAATATTTGGATATTTATATTTCTTGAATATTGAAACAGTTGCATTTGGATCTTTTTTTAAGACCTTGTATAGTTCAGCCTTGAATTCGAGAGGAGCAAACCCTAGTCCATTTATTGAATCTACAATGTCAACAAAACCATAATACAACACCTGCACAATACAAAAATGAATATGCCATCCTTTGTCTTGAATCAGTTGGAGTAATTTTCTAAAATTATCCTTGCGCAATATCTCAATAAAAGATCCTTTCAAATCCTTTGTTGATTTCATTTCTTTTTCTAAGCTTTTTCCTAATGCTGTTTTTAGCTCTTCCAAAGAAATAGTATCATCCGCCTGAACACCACCCAGCACAAATACAGTATCTGAATCTGCATTAAGCTTACCCTCTTTTACAATCAAGTGTTTTATGTTACCTGATTCATCATAGTATAAAGTTTCCTCTTTATCAATATACTTATCATCTACGCCTTGAGCTTTTATCATCATTCTGATGCTATTACTGATCTCTGTATAATCCATAATATAATATCTTAGTTTTGTTCTGGGTTTATCTCATCACTATGTTCACAAAGAAAAACCAAAGGATCAATCTCGGTTGTTTCCTTCATCCTTTCTTCAATAAAATCATTAGTGGAAGGTGCTATATTAAGCTTAATATTCTGGAATATTGGCAGCGATTTTATCTTATCTTGATACTTCACGAACTTATCTTCTCGCGGTGTAAGAGCAAAGCATAATGCACTTGCAAACACATCTGCCAACTGTATTCCGAACTCTTCATGAGACTTTACAATTTCCATATTACCAACAGGCAGAGGATATACGTATTTTTCTTTACCATACCCCACAACAGTTTCTGGCACATCCATATCTCTTAGGTGTTCCATAAACTCTTTATTTGCATAGAATGGTTCAGAAGAATCAAAAAGAACAGTATCTTTTTCCCCAGTTCTTTTATACCATTCTTGAATTGACACGGAAAACAATGGTATTGTTAGATCAATATAAAATTTCTTGTCGGTTAAAGCCTCTTTAATATATTGTATTGTAGGAGGTATCTCTGACAGCATTTCGAAGAAACCATCTTTTGTATCAGCATTATACACTAGTTTGTCTGTAGTCCTATAGAAATTTGCAATAGATTCAACAGATGGTTCCCTAACCATAGTAACAAAACAATTCTCAAATTCAGTCACCAAATCCTTGTTAGGATGCAAAATAGCGAAATAATACAGACCATTAGCTAATATCAAGTTTTTTGCTCCTTCGTATAGGTTTATACCATTGTAATAATACAATGTTTCAACTAGAATATCAACAATGTTGGCATAGATACAATATCTTTTGGATGCAAATGATGGAAGTACATGATTATCATCCATTAGAGGATGGTTAAATATTTTATCCAGCATTTTTTGTCCTTGATAGCTTTTATACATGCCTTTGAAATGAAGTTCCTTTCCCCATTCACGATAACCAATATCTTTTTTCATTCGAGCAATCTCTTCATCTGTCATTCTAATGGAAGCTAATGAAAAATATGGTTGCTTGCTATTTGTCAAATCTGGCCCTGTATATCCGGCTTCGTCAAAATATAACATACATTTCTATTGTTAAATTATTATAACTGTGTTTGTCTATTCATTTCAGTAAGAAGAAGCACCGAATACAGTCAAAAGTTTGTTCCCGAAGGTTTACTATGTTATTCATACTATAACAAAGGCATTAAACTAAAAAATGCGTCGCAATTTAGTTTCATCCAATGAAATCTTATCAAATAAATACTCCCCCTTTCGTTTCTTATATAATGTAACCAGCCTAATATAGGGGAAATCTTCATTATTATATGTTACCTTTTGCTGAATAACACTAGTATCAAAATCAGCTTGTGACACTTCAACGATGGACTTTACTATTGAGAACTCTAATTCACACTCACAATCAGATTCTATCGTTTCATAATTGAGAAGCTTTTCTATCGCTACATTTATATATTCGTAGTATGGTGTACTCTTTTTTATCTTTTCCCCAAAGTAGTCATTACGGAAAGTTCCTTTTTTAAACACCCATCTATTTCCCTTTTTGTTATACGCAAGTTCTATTCTATAGTCAATTCCGCCCTCTAAGTTTTCTGATATTTTAATTTTTGAAGATACCGGAACATATAACGTTGTGTCTGCATATGTAAATGACTTTTTTGCAGCAACAATGTCGCTTATTTGAATAAACTCATATTTGGGTTGGTTTAAACATGTGCCATCTGCACTGATTTCTAATTGCATATAATCATCAAAAATGTTCCTTTTTATATTTTCCGAAAGGAATTTCCTCATTTTTGTACTATCGATGCTTATATGATACTTTGCAGAAACAGATGTTTCTTTGTTGTCAAATTGTGGAATGCCGTTCTTTCCCCATTCTTTGAGGATATCTAATTCTTGCCATTTCTTTTCTTCTCTGTAACAACGCAATATTGAGTTAATTTCAACAAAATTAAATCCTATCGCTTTAAAATTGTCTATAAAATCCTTTTCTCCAAATGATCTGCAAAATTGAAGAGCAAATTCTGCAGCTTTAATAGGTTTTTCCTTAAATCCATATATTGAAGCGTTGAATTTATTTAGGGCATCCTTATCCCAAGTATCAATTTTGTTTTCATAAGCATACCATTGCATCAAAGGATACGACGCACCTGAAGTCGTATAGACAGGTTTGAAATAAGCTGTAATTATTTTCTGGGGCATATCCTTAATCTCGTCCAATGATATGGAAACTGCCTCTTTTCTTTGCGCAAATAACACATTAGCACAAAGTAACATTATAAGTACAATACATGTACGATTCGCTTTCATTCCTTATTGTTTGTTGTTTGTTTATTATTTATTTCTGTTTGAACGCTAACATTGAAAAAACTGAGATTATTATAGAAATCATATTAATCTCTCTTTCCCTCCATCTTATCTATAAATGTCTCGTAGATGAGAGGATAAGCATCACTTGCATTAAACGATATGCCAGGACGCAATAGAGATTGCATATCATTAGTAAACTCAGGATCTTCCATCTTCTCCAGCATGTTATTGACATACTGCTTATAAGATGGAGCCTTGTCAACGACAAACTCCATATATTTCTTGTAGCATTGAAGAACTTTATCAACATCTACTTCCTTTCGTTGTAAAGCGATATAAAGGTCAAAGAGGTCACGACCTTTCTTTCGCTGGTAAAGGGCACGAAGTTTAGTGCCCAGCAATTCTTCAAAATGATAGGTGGTTAGTTCGGCTTCGCCAGTGAACCAAGAGTTCTCGACTCGGAATGGAACTTTGGTCAAGCCAAGCACGTTAAAATGTTCGAAGCAATTGATTTCAACTTTCAGACGTATTTGTATCGTTGGCGGTATTTCCGACTCCATACGGAAAAGCATAGTGTTATTATATCGTTTCTGCTTAGTAACTCTATCTGGCAACCAGTCAAGAACTTCCCCTAATCGATACATTATAAGCTTGATTGGACCAGGAGCAATCTGAACCAAATCTATGTCTTCACTATACCGTGGCTGAGGAGACAGATAGAGTTTATGCAAAGCTGTTCCTCCTCGAAATGCCAACTGCGATGCAAGGAACTCATCGCTAAAGATGGAAACCAAGGCACGACATATAATCAGATCTTGCTCAATCTGGGCGTTATCAATCCAAGGTGCGTGATTACTCCATTGTTGTATGGCTGTTCTGTTAATCATAAATCATCTTTTTCAATTTGAACGTTTATATTTATCTTCCATCGACTATTTCTTTCGGAAGTATTATCTTCTGCCGATGTACTTAAAGGCATATACATGAGAGAACCTGGTAAGTTTCGTATTTGTTCATACAATTCATCTGCCAGTTCATTTTCTTCTACTACATGTTCAAGTATGTACCCAAGCCGCTGCCAAGTTACTTTTTTTACAAAGGAAGCAAGCGAAGCAAACTGGCTCTTAATGTTAATCTGTTCTGACAACTCTTCAAGTATCGTTGCTACGCGAGACAATCCTCCTACGTGCTGTTGATATTGTACAAGGTCGGCAGCCGTCAAGAGAGGATTGGAAATACGAATGGTACCAGTTTCTGTGTTTTTTGTTATGAGAGCATCCTTTGGTAGTCCCTCGCGATAGAACCAGTCGATGATAACATTCCGCGTTGAAACGACCCGACGCTTTGGGAATGTGGTCATCACAGAGAATTGCTGTGGACGCTGATGAGCGGCACCAAACAATTCAGCAGCACTGAGCATACATACATAGTAGGGCTTGCTGAGATAAGCCATCAACTGGTCAATATAATAGGTAGCAGGAACGGAACCACGTAAAACATATTGAACAGGGATGATAACATAGAAGCCACGATACACACTGGCTATGGTCTTGTTGGAACAGAGTCTGTATAGTTCGTTCTGAAGAATTTGCTCTGAAGAGTACATTCCTGTCTCTCTCACGTCCTCAATAGAAAACGTGGGAAATCCATGAATAGCTCTATCCTTAATCCACTTTTGTAAAGTCATAATGAATGATTTTGGTGCAAATATAATAATAAATTCATTAAAAACGTGCAAACAATTCAAAAAAGTCACTTCATTTTATGCTATTTTAATTAAGAACGGTAGTTTTCGAGGGCTGAACTATCATTTTTGATGTCCTAAGTAATGCATCCTCAGTTTATTCCGCAGTTAAAAGAGATGTGTTTTCAGAAGGGGAGGGAACATGAGATGGCACATTCTCAGTAAAAAGAAAAATTTGTTTTTGGGGGAAACATCAAATTGTTTCATTCTGTAAAGTTTAGGTTTACGTTTACCCATGTATATACATGCATCTCTAAACCTAAAATGTTAAACTCAATTATTATGGTTAGGGTTTACTTTACCTTATTATATATATAAGAAAATCTAAACTTAAACCTAAACTTACACCGCCAGAATTCGTCTGTTTTTCTTTTGACAGAAACAAAATTATGGCAAGATGAGATGCCTGTTCGTCTAAATATGTTAAAAAGCAAACACATTCTGCAAGAAAAACGTGCAGAATGAGCGTAAAGTCAGAAGAAATCATTAACTTTGCAAACAAAGTTTGCAGAGTGTTTCTGAGGGCTATAGTTCTCCAGATTACATGAAGCATTTACAGTTATCGATTGTGAGACCTAAGTCGAGCAATTTATTGTAAAACCAAAAAATGAAAATATGACATAGAAAGAGATTATTCTGCCGTAAAAACACGTTTATTGTTGCCATGAGCGTGTAAAAACGTGCAGAATGTGTCGTAAAAGAGTCGCCAGTAGTTTACAAAAAATCTGTAACTCGTTGATAATCAACATCCGTTAGCCGCCGCGCAGGCAGCTGTTGAGGAGTAATTAAATACTCTCATATAATGTAAGGACTTGCTCACGATTGGGCAAGTCCTTTTTTAGTATCTCATTTGAGAGAATGTCGAATTACAATCTTATCCGCGGAAAGGCATTCGTCGGTGGTAAGTGTTTGTCTGTAATTGAGGATTCAGGATTTACAAATGTAGAACAGGTAGTAACGAAATTACTTTCATCTTTGCCTGACGAGATAGAAGTCTGGTCAAGGTTCAGATAAAGATCACGAATCTCGATAAATAAAAACACACAGCTATTTCAGAGAAGATTTCAATGAGAAAATATTTACAAATGTCAACCAATAAGGTTTGCATCTGACAAATTTACAAACTCACTTAAGGTCAAAGTGTACCAAGTGTTGTCATTGCTTGGGGCTTTCATTTCCCTTTTCTGAATTCTTTTGGCGAGATGCCCTTCATGAGTGGGGCGAAGCATTATCAGATTATACCTCATTAATCTGTCGTTAAGTGTTTGTTAAATAAATGTAAAGTGTAAAATTGCAAATGCTTGTATATCAGCGTTACTTACTTTGGGTAAGTAACTAACATCATTGTTAGTTCTTTGTCAATTGAATAAAAAGTAGTATCTTTGCGGCAGTTACAAACAAAAAGTAACTATAGTGTGTAATTTTAAATATTAAAGTCGTATGAAAAGAATGAATCTGAACTTCGCGCACAGCGCACAGGGAATGATGAAAATGAGTGAGAAACCCGCTGCTTGCGGAGCTGCCTGCGGTGCTGGCGACAAGCCTGCTGAGGAAAAGCCCGCTGCTTGTGGAAGTGCTTGTGGTGCTGGTGACAAACCAGCAGAAGAGAAACCTGCTGCATGTGGAACGGCTTGTGGTGCTGGAGAGAAATAATTAGACACGATGGCAGGGTATTTAGTAACCGATGAGCGCAAAGTTACGACTCATCGGTTATTTGAAATGAAACAGCGAGGCGAGAAGATTTCTATGCTAACCGCCTACGACTATACGACAGCTAGTATTCTTGACTGTGCTGGTGTTGATGCGATTCTCATTGGTGACTCGGTTTCAAATGTGATGTTGGGCAATGCGACTACACTACCCATGACTGTTGATCAGATGATTTACCATGCACGAGCGGTGGTCAATGGTGTAAAACGTGCCTTGGTGGTCTGCGACATGCCGTTTGGCAGTTATCAGACAGGCAAACACGATGGAGTTGCAAATGCCATCCGAATTATGAAAGAGAGTGGCTGCGATGCATTGAAATTAGAGGGTGGCGTAGAGATTCTGGATGCCGTTAAGGGTATTCTTGATGCTGGCATTCCGGTGATAGCCCACCTTGGTCTGACACCTCAGAGCATCAATAAGTTCGGCACCTATGCCGTGCGAGCCAAGGATGAAGCCGAGGCAGCCAAGTTAATGAGCGATGCCATCGCACTGGACGAGGTTGGCTGCTGCGGCATCACACTGGAGAAAGTGCCAGCCAAATTGGCTGCAGAGGTGACTAAGGCAGTTAAATGCCCCACCATCGGCATTGGAGCTGGAGGTGGTTGTGATGGTCAAGTTTTGGTCTATGCTGACATGCTGGGGTTGACGCAAGGTTTTTCTCCTCGTTTTCTGCGTCGCTATGCAAACTTGAACACGATCATTACTGATGCTGTTGGTCGTTATGTAACCGATGTCAAATCAAGCGACTTCCCAAACGAGCATGAATCATATTAAACAAATAACATAGAAATGGAATATTTCGCCTTTCAGTGGCATATCACCGACGAGTGCGACCAGCGTTGTAAGCACTGCTACATCTTTTCCGAGGGTCATCCGAAACTGGTGGAGATGCCTTGGGAGAGACTTGTGGCGGTGCTTGCAAATGTGGAGCGTATGGCAGAAAAGATGAGCCGCCTACCTTATTTATATATCACGGGCGGTGACCCTATCCTGCACAGCCGCTTCTGGGATTTCCTCGAACTCGTCCACTCTCACGGCATCCCCTTCACCATCATGGGCAACCCCTTCCACCTGACTGATGAGGTCTGTACGAGGATGAAGGCACTTGGCTGCCGTAAGTACCAGTTGTCGCTCGATGGATTGCGAGAGACACATGACCGTTTCCGCAAGCCAGGTTCGTATGACCGCACACTGGAAGCAATTGCAACTATCAGAAAGAGTGGTATGCATTGCGCCATCATGTCCACCATCTCTGCAGCTAACATCGACGAGATACCAGAACTCATTGATGTCATCGTGGAGCACAAGGCCGACATCTTCGCATTTGGTCGCTATTGTCCTACATCTGAAGATAAGGCTCACATGGAAACATGGCACGTGGAGCCGGATCTGTATCGTGACTTCCTCGAAAAGTGCTGGGCAAAGTATGAGCAGTATAAGGACTCTGAAACCACGTTCAACCTGAAGGACCACCTCTGGACACTCTTCCTCTACGAGAAGGGACTGTTTAAGATACCTGATGGTCTTGATGACGATACCATCTATGATGGATGCAATTGCGGCAACTGTCATTTCACTATTTCTGCTGAGGGAAAGCTGATGGCATGCCGTCGCTTCGATAGTTACGTCGGTACTGTAAATGAAGAGATGTTTGAAGTTTATCACGGTGAAAAGATGGAGAAGTTTCGTCAGCACGAGCGTTTCGAGAAATGCCGCAAGTGTGAGCTTCTTCGTTTCTGCCGAGGTTGCCCAGCTGTTTCTTATGGCTATACCAAAAACTTCTATGCTCCTGACCCACAGTGTTGGAAGGAAGTAAAAAATGAAGGGTGAATAATAAAAAGAAAATTGTAAATCTTTAAACTGTAAATCACGATGATTCGACTTAATGCATTCTTTACCCTCAAAGAGGGCGCAAGCACGGAAGATGTGCTGGCAATCACCAAAGAACTCGTCGCCAAGTCCCGTCAGGATGAGGGCAATCACGGTTACGACCTGTTCCAAAGTACTACCAATCCCCGCGTCTTTATGTTCTGTGAGAGTTGGGAAAATGCAGAAGTCCTTGACAAGCACTCCAAGGCACCGCACTTTACCAGTGCCGTCCCTGTACTGGGAGCCTTGACTGCTGACGGACTGAAAATTGAAAGCTTTGAGAAATAAACAGCATGTTAAACAAAAATAATACGTATTATGCCACACATCAATATTAAGTGCTATCCAAAGCATCTTACCGAGAACGAAATGAAGTCTTTCATTACAGAACTCACCCAACTTACTGAGAAACACTTAAAAGCTTCCGAAAACTATGTTTCTATCAGCTATACAGAAATTCCTGCCGAACAATGGAAGGAAGAGGTGTATGACAAGGAAATCCGCCCCAACCTTGGTACGCTGGCTAAGGAGCCAGGCTACGATATGTAAAAGGGGGGACTATGTTTTGTCAATTGATGGACACATGAAAGCTATTGTGATTAACGGCTGCTGTAAGGCCGAAGACTTGCAAGTTAGCGAGATTCCAATGCCCAAAGTTCGGGAGGGATGGGTACTGGTAAAGATACATGCTGTAGGATTAAACCACTCTGAGGCCATCTTGCGCATGTATGAGGCTGACAATGATTATATCAGTACTCCCATCGTGCCTGGTATTGAGTGCGTAGGTGAGATAGCCGATGCCTCTGATTCTGCTTTCAAAAAAGGTGATAAGGTCATGGCTTTGATGGGCGGCATGGGGCGTTCTTTTAATGGCAGCTATGCCGAATATGCCATATTGCCCACCAAGAATGTGTTCAAGGTTGATGCTGAGCTTGACTGGATTTCGCTGGCTGCTATTCCGGAGACATACTTCACGGCTTACGGTTCGCTTGTGGAGTGCTTGATGTTGACGGCAGACGATACCTTGCTTGTCCGTGGAGCTACAAGTACCGTCGGGCAGGCCGCCATTCAGCTGGCTAAGGCTATTGGTGCTACCGTGATTGCAGCTTCACGTCGTGAGTCCTCTTTTGAGAAACTTAAAAGAATAGGAGCCGACTACTGCATCATTGACGATGAACACATCAGTCAGCAGCATCTTCCCATTATACCTAATAAAGTGTTGGAATTGATAGGGCCAAAGACATTGCAGGACTCACTGAGAACAGTCTCTCATCCCAGCTACGTCTGCAATACAGGCATACTTGGCAACGTATTCACTGTCGATCATTTCGATCCAATAAAATACATTCCCAATGGTGTTTTCCTGACGGGATTCTTCTCTAACTATCCCACACAAACAGACATCGACAATATGATGAAACTTATAATAAAGGGGGGCATCCGTCCGTTATACAATAAAGTATTTACTTTGGAAGAAATAGCCGAAGCCCACAAATTATTGGAATTTGGAGGTGCTGGCGGAAAAATCATCCTAAAAATGATGTAAGGTCTATGGATATACAAGACAAGATACTCGATGTACATTTTCCTGAATGCCCCATCCGCAATGTGATTGCACGTATAGGCGACCGTTGGAGCATTCTCATTCTGTTGACGTTAGAACCAGCCGAAAAGTCTATGCGCTTCAAGGAATTGGAACAAGCCATTCCAGACATTTCGCAGAAGATGCTTACACGAACCTTGCGCGACCTTGAAGCAGACGGATTTGTCATTCGTCATGCATACGCTGAAGTGCCGCCAAGAGTGGAGTATGAACTGACGGAACGTGCAAGGACACTTACGCCACTGCTGAACAATCTGGTGGCATGGGCAGCGTCAAATCTGTCTGGTATCGTGAAAGACCGTGAACGATACTATAAAGAAGGGAACAGAAACAACCCGTAATTCATACCATACATGTAAATATAATAATGTTTTGTCCTGCTACGTATATTGGTGGCAGGACTTGTTAAGTATGGTTTGAATTTTATCTTTGCCATTTCTCCTCAACTGGAGAATTAAGTTGCAACTTTTGTTCATGCCTGCGAGTTCATGAAGCTTAGATCAGGTTACTTTTGCAACCCAATGTCATCGTCTTTCGAAAGTAGAAACGTCGGATCTTAAGAGGACAAATCTTCAGTTAAAAGGAAAGTGGAATGAGAAGGGAAGAGCACAAATTGGTTCATCTTCAGTAAAAAGAAAATGTGTTTTTGGGGAAACATCAAGTCGTTTCACTCTGCAAAGTTTAGTTTACGTTTACCCATGTATATATACATGCACTTCTAAACTTAGAGATTAAACCTTCTTCTTTCCTGATTTGAGTTTAGCACACCTTATTATATATATAAGAACATCTAAACTTAAACCTAAACTTATGGCATTGAATTCCATCCGTTTTTCTTTTAATCGAAACAAGAATTTGGTAACTGGATGTGGTATTTGCCTAAATTTATATTAAAAACAGACACATTCTGCAAGAAAAACGTGCAAAACGACCGTAATGTCATGAGAAATTATTAATTTTGCAAGCAAAATTTGCAGAACGTGCTGAAAAGTCGTAATGCAATGTGTGTTCTAACAATAGTGTTTAACAATTAAAATATCGAAACAAGTAGTCGAAGTGGCAAAAATGGTCAGATATTTTGAGGAAATGGGGTGCAGAATGTGCAGTTCATGCTCATAATGTTTCCCAGATGTTTCCCAGATTTCTGTAATGTACTGATAATCAGTCTCCGTTAGCCGCCGCCCAGGCTGCCGTAGAGGAGTAATTGTCAATCTTACATATAATAAGGGACTTGTTCACTTTGAGCAAGTCCCTTTTTTGTTACTCATATAACTCCTGATGTTTTTTTGAACAAAACATAACACATGTGTTATTCTGTGGTTTTATTTGCTGATTCAGCATTATTTTTGTATCTTTGTCGTGGAATTAGCAAAGATATAGCTTGTCAAATGATGACCATCCGAAACATGTATGTAAAAATGATTGATTTATCATTTTTTGCAAATTAATGATGTTTTTTTTGGCAGTTAAAGAATTTTTATTTAATTTTGCGACAAAATTGTACGAATCAGAGATTTAGAATGATTATTATAAAAAACCATTAAAAACTGCATCCGTCATAAGGTTCTTCCAAAAGAACTCTACGTAAAGGAGTATTGTGAAATACATAGAAAGACTGCTACGAAACAACTAATTTTGAAACTACGAAAAACTAATATATTAATAAACAAATCCAAAACATTTATGAAAAAATTTTTTACTCTTGCTAGCATGGCATTATTTGCCATGAGTATGGACGCACAGGACGTCTACAATGCTATCGCAGACGGCAAACTGGCTTCGGAATTTGCAGCCGTGGCTGGTGAGAATGGTGGCGTTGCCAACAATTCTGCTGATGGAAAGTCGATAGTTACCATTACTAAGGGAAAGGCTACTGTGACGGCTGTCGGTGGTACGACACCAGCTAATGATGAAAATATTGGTGGTGGTGCCCAGAAGATAGTTCCTGGTGCTGCCATAGAGGGTAAAGAAAACACCTATGAGGTAGCTTCTGTAGGTGCATGGAACGACATTAAATGGGAACGGAAGAATCAGGGCGACATCGATTTCTGGTATATTGCAGGTACAGGCAATCCATACGTTGACATGCGTTGTGTTCAGAATAGTAAGGACGGTGAATTGGTCGAAAACAGTTATAAGGCTGACTACATCTACTATGAGCCCGACGGATCACTTGGCATGCCTATTACCGGTCTTTACTACAAGTTTACAGCCTCTGTTGCCGGTGCTTTCAAGGTAAAGGTATGGGCCAACAAAAATCACCGTAAGACTTTCGTCGTGAATGCTAAAACCATGAAGGCCGAGCGTCTGTTGGCTTCTGGCTATATCAATGGCGTGAACGATGCTGATGGCAAAAAGAAACTGCTGACCGTTGAGCAGGTTGACTCTGTACACCATGTTTATATATATGGCAACTATGAGGCTGCCGTTGCGAAAGGAAAGGCAGAAGACGAAACTCAGGAGGCTTTTGAACAGAGAATTGCTGATTTGAAGGCTGCTGCTGATGCTGATTCTATTGACAAACAGTATGTTATCGGTAATGGTGGTCAGAACTTCTGGGGCTGGCTGACCTTCGACGTTGAGGCAGGTGAGGAATATTGGGTATTCCAGCACTCGTCACAGATTGGCTTTGGTGGCTTTGAGTTCCATGAGGGCAAGACAGCTGATGAACTGATTAACGGTATTGAGGCTGCTTATGTATACACGACCAACTTCTCTACTTACGAGGATGCAGAAAGTGGTGAGCGTGTCACGTGGAAGGGTGAGAAGGCTCATGGCAACGGACAATTTGCCAGCACTGAAGAGGAAGGTGCCCCGTTTGGTGATTACTTCCAGAACGATGGTTCTGCTATGCGCACCAGCTATTGTCTGCTGCCTGAGGATGTTTTGGCACACTCTGCCAAAACGCAGGCTATGACTTTGGCCGTATGGGTTCGTGCTCAAGAAAGTGCTACTTCTTATCAGAATGCTCCTCTCTTTGCTGCCTATGCACAGGAGGGTACAAATAGCGCCCCGTTGTTTGCAGCTTTCTTCAACGGAACCATGACGCTTGACAATAATACCAAGTATGACTATACAGGTGCATTGTCCAATGACTGGCTGTCCAACAAGAAGTGGCACTATTACACTGCTGTATTCCAAGGTGAGAATGCAAAGGTATATATTGACGGTACTTTGCAGAATGAATGGGCTGCCGGCGATGCACAGACAAGCTTGTATAGCAATGGTAACGCTCTGAAATATGTATGTCTTGGCGGTAACTCTCCCGTTGACGGTGTCAACGATGCTCCATTCGATTTTGCTCGCCTGCTTATCAAGAACAGTGCAATGACAGCTGGTGAAATCAAGGCTCAGATGCAGGCAGATTTCCCAGGCTATGTCGAGTATTTGGCTGGTGGTGACAAGGGAGATGTAAACGGCGATAATGACATCACCATGGCGGATGCTAATGCAGTGGTGAACTATTTTCTCGCTACAGACAAGCCGGAGAACTTCGATGTGGAGAGCGCTGACGTGAATGGTGACGGCTCAATCACCATGGCGGATGCCAACCAGATAGTGAACATGTTCCTGGGAGGAACGAAGTAAAAGAATTAAAGAATTGAAGAATTGAAAATCCAGAACGGCAAGAAGATGCTTCAGTAATATTTTTTTACACTACAATAATGAAACGGAGCATACCGGAAAGGTGTGCTCCGTTTACAGACTAAATTAAACGACATGACGAAGAAAATTTTTTCAATAGCAACAATGCTCTGTATGGCCACAATGGCTGGGGCACAGAGCATCGACTTTAACTTCACCAATGCACAGGACGCCGTTAAGTGTGAACCTGGCTATGTGGCATGGAATGTTCCTCATGCTGCCAGCAGTTCGATGACTCTTGACAACGGACTAAATGTGACCATTGCTGCAACGGGCAATGCAGACATATTAAGAGACCAGTGGCACAAGAATACCTGTCAGTGGGGCCAACAAGACAATCTGACTGGTAACCGCCTGTTTGGCGACGGTGCGGTGGCGTTTATCGCTGATGGTGACAATACACCTAATCAGACCACCATACCTACCAGTATCGCAGTGACCATCAAAGGACTATCAGTTGGACTACATTCCGTAGCTGCTTATCACATCTGGAAGGATCCTAAGACGGGCAACATGCCTACCATCAAGGTTGACATAGAGCGCACAGACTATGAGGAGACTTCAAAGGTTGTTGGCGACGAGGAGGTAATCGAACGCACGGAAAAGAAAACCACCTTGCCTGGACAGACAGGTGTGCCATACGTTAACGTAATCAACACTAAGGGAACTCTCAAGATGGCAGACTGCACCTTCTCCTATGTTGAGTTTGAGATAGTGCAAGAGGGACAGCCTGTGACTCTTACCTATACAACGGAAGTGGAGGAAGGCAAAGAGTATCAGACTAGCTGCGTGATGCTCAACGGATTGCTGATAGACCGTTCACCACTTATTGCCATGGACCCTGTGCCCAGCAACATGGACTATCATATCGATGCTGACAACGGCTCATATACCCTGGAATGGGCTGGCAGCACGGTAGCTGTGAAGCATCGACTGTTCTATGGAACAGATGCATCGGAAGTGGAGAATGCTACCACATATCAATACGAAGGCACAGAGACGACATACACACTTAGCAATCTGAACAGCTCGAATACCTACTACTGGCGAGTAGACGAGGTAGATGCCACAGGTCGTGTGTTCAAAGGCAATGTATGGTCGTTCCGTCCACGTCAGTTGGCATTCCCTGAGGCTGAAGGCTATGGACGATTTGCACAAGGCGGACGTGGCGGTATAGTATATCATGTAACAAACCTCAGCGGTGACGTCAACACAGAGGGATCATTGCTTTATGGATTGGTTAATGTAAATCAGCCACGCTATATCGTTTTCGATGTCAGTGGTACCATCGAACTCGACTTTGAGTCGTATTTCGTCAAGCCATATGCCTATATTGCTGGTCAGACAGCACCTGGTAAGGGTATCTGTATCAAGGCCTCAAATATCAACATAGGCTCTGACGTCATTGCCCGCCATATACGTTTCAAGCGCGGATTGGGTGTCTATGGCGAGAATACAGGTAACGCAATGGGTATGAGTGGTGCCAACCACGCTATCGTAGATCATTGCACAGCCACTTGGGGTACGGACGAAACCGTCTCTGGACGTGGCGCACAGAATATCTCGTTCCAGTATAGTGGAATCTTCGAGGCTCTGGGTATAGCAGGCCATAAGAACTATACAGATGGCACCAACCATGGCTATGCTGCCACTATTGACGGAAACATCGGGTCATGGCACCACAACCTGTTGGCCAACTGCGCAGGACGTAACTGGTCAATGGGTGGCGGTATGGATGCTCAGAACCGCCCAATCGGTGGACTGGACCTCTTCAATAACGTATGCTACAACTGGAACGCGCGTACCACAGATGGTAACTGCCACGCTGTGAACTTCGTGAATAACTATTATAAAATGGGAGCGGACACCAAGCGCACAGAGCTCTTTATCATGGATTTTGAACTGGCTACCGACGTAGCTGACAACCGTACTAATACAGGATATGTCAGTGGCAACATTCGCGAAAATAAGAATCACACCCAAACCACCGACAAGAAAGGCGATACTTATAAGGCAACTGGCTATGTTCCTACTGACTATGACTATCTGGTCAATAAGCCACTGTTCTCATCCTATGCTGAAATCCATTCGGCTAAGGATGCTATGAAGATTGTAACCAGTTATGCAGGTGCTACAATGCCTCAGCGTGATGAGCAGCATCTGAGAATAGTGAAAGAAACACTCAACGGTACGCATACTTATACAGGCTCCAAGTCTGGTATCAAAGGTGAAATAGACAACGAGGCCGATATCACAGAGCATACTGCGGGTAATGGCTGGGAGGAATATCCAGAGGAACATCGTACTGCCGACTGGGATACAGACCAGGACGGTATGCCAAACTGGTGGGAGCAGATGATTGGCAGCAATGCAAACGTTGCTAACCAAAACGATGATCCTAACGGTGACGGCTGGACACTGTTAGAAGACTATCTCGACTTCATGGCGCACCCTTATTTGATGGTAAAGTCTGGAGAGACAAGCACTATAGACGTGAAGCCTTACTTTGCCGGATTCTATGGTCAGAATAGTGCTTACGGCAAAGTGACGCCAATCTATAGCGTAAGCTCTGAAGATGGGCTCTTTGCTGCCAGTGTTAATGGTTCCACAGTAACAGTAGTGAGTCAGCAAAATGTGGGATATGGTAATGTTATGGTTACAGTGAACGATGGAGAAACAACATGGAGTCAGCGCTTTGGCGTTGCCGTGACAGGCACTGCAACAGGTATCCAGACAGTCAATTCCGCTGATAAAGCCTCTGATGAAGCTCCTTTGTACGACCTTCAAGGACGTAAGGTAGAGCAACCCACGAAGAGTGGTGTGTATATTCAGAAAGGAAAGAAAATCATCGTGGAATAATCCCTCAGGAGTAACTTCCTTGTTTCATAAAAATAAAAAGAGAAATGCAGCCTGAATAAGGCTGCATTTCTCGTTATATTTAGAATTAATATTTTCATTACTCAACTTTCGCGAGTAAAACTTGCTCTGCTTCAAATATACTTACATCAGTTTTCCTTTAGCTGCAAGTGTGTCATAATTGTTGTTCAGGTTACGCCAATCCGTCTTGGTCTGAGGATTGATGCCATTGATGTACTTCTCGATATTTGTATAGCCATCACCATTGCAGTCTTTCACGGCATCGGAGGGGTCGTTGGGATTCAGACCATACTGTTTCTCCCACTCGTCGGGCATACCGTCAGCATCGGTATCGATATATGGTTCCCAAGACTTGTACTCTGGATAGCCGCCCATCTGTCGTGGATCGGTGATAATACCTTGCTTGTAAGAATCTTGTGCCAGACGACGATACTTGAAGTAGCCTTGCTCGTTCTGTGACTTCTTGTGTAGCCCCCACATGTCACCATAAGGATTTTGCTTAACACCAGTCTTTTTCTCAATCTTAGCCAACTCCTTCTCGTAGTCCTTCACATAGTAAGCCTGACCTGTGCGAACCTCCTCGCAGATGCGCTCGTCAACGATATCACGGCAGGGAATTGTAGCACCAGCATTAGCAAGTACCCATTCAAAAGCCTGTTCTGCACCCATCACCTTTATGTATGGCATGGCGAATGGCTCGTTGGAACGCATGAGTGCTTTCTCCGTTGGATCCATCTTTCCGTCTTTGTCGGCAGTCTGAATACCACCGTTCCAGTTGTCCTTCGTGATCTCTGGATATCCCTCAATGATATTGCCTTCGGCATAGATACGACCGAACTGCTTGAAGGGAAAGAGACCCTCTGAACGGCTCTCACTCTTGATGATACGGTATCCTACAGGTGTGTTCTTTGGAGTCAGCGGACCTGGTTTGTAGTAGTTATTGATGAAGTTTGACATGGTGCTGAATTCGCCACCGTCTGCCGTACGGTGTACCCAGTTATATACTACATTATTTATATAGTTGAATACACCTCCCCAGCCAATACTTGGGTTACGACCGGTATTGTCAGCCCAGAGGTTACGCATGAACGTAGTGTTCTCGCCTCCGATTGTTGAACCGAAAGCGTGGTTCCAGGTGTCAAGTGCTTTCGCACTGATGGTGTTTTGGATGGTCACATTGACTGTAGGTTCCTTGCGGTTTGGTTTTCCATCGTGCATGTCAAACATGTGACGGTAGAAGGAGATGTTCTCGTCGAGTCCCCACTCACAAGAGCAGTGGTCAATCATGATATTACCCACGGGGTTACCTCCGAAGGAATCTTCACGGTTAGTTACAAGTGTTTCACCACGACGGAAACGCATGTGGCGTACGATGACGTCATGGGTGTCTACCTGGAAAGACTCTCCTGCAATGATTACACCGTCGCCTGGAGCAGTCTGTCCAGCAATGGTGATATATGGAGCACGGACGTAGATGGGGGATTTCAGGCGAATGATACCGCTGACGTTAAACACCACGATGCGGGCGCCGCCCTGTTCGCAAGCCCAGCGGAAAGAGCCGGGACCGTCATCATTCAGGTTCGTCACGGTCAGCACTTTGCCGCCACGACCGCCGAAGGTAAACATGCCACCGCCCTCAGCACCTGGGAAAGCAGGAATATTAGCCTGGCGCAGGTCGTAGGGACGAGATGCCCAGGGTACGTAGGGACGACCAGCCTTAGCTTCTTCAATCACGATGGGGAAGGCTATAGCCCATGCAGAATCGCTGTGTGCCTTCCATTGTTCTTTCTGTTCTCCAATTATTTTCTTGGCCTCGTCAGTGAGGTCAGGATACTGTGCAAATGATGTCGTTGCCATGCCCAGCAACGACACGAAAGAAATAATAAGTTTTTTCATAAATTAGTTTAAACGCGTTTGTTCTTTATTTTAAAAGACCTGTTATTCCCTTGCTTGTACTCATTAAAATGCAGGCAAAAAACAGGTATTCCTAGGTTAGCCATGTATAATTAGCAAAAAAACGTTAAATATCTTGGATAGGGTGTTGTTTTTTCCTAATTTAATATTAACTTTGCCTCGAAATATTTATCCTTTGCTATGTGTAGCAATGACATTTCCTACATAACTAAAGAACTGAAAACAATAATTACATTTATAAACAATATTAATAAACTAAATCAAATCACGTATGAAAAAGAAATTACTTTCTTTCTTATCATTGATGGTGATTGCAATCTTCGCATTCGCTGCAACGAAAGGTCTGCAGAAAGCAGATGATGCCGGGACGTATTCTGTAATGGAAAAAACGGGTATCGCTAACGGCTCAATCTCTGTTGACAAGGCTACCGCTGCAGAGGGTGAAGAAGTCACCATTACCGCTAACCCCGATGCTGGTTACAAGCTGGTGTCTTACTCCGTAATAACTTATACTTCAAATGAGGCAGTAGAAGTCAATGACGGTAAGTTTATAATGCCAGCAGACCATGTGACTGTCGGTGCTATCTTCGCCGCTCCTGAGGATATCACTATTTCTCCAGAGTCAGGTGACATCTCTGCAGCTCTGGATGAAGCAACCATAGGCGCAGGCAAGGTTGCCAAGAACATCACAATCAATCTGGTAGAGAATGGCGCTTACACTATAACAGCTCCTATCAATGCTACAGCAAGTGTTGCTATCAATGGTGCCGCTGGTGCCAAGATTGATGCAAGTGATCTGACTGGTGCATTTATCAACTATGCAAGTGTTAATGGTGTGAAGGCAAAGAAGGCTGACGAGACGGAAAGTAACTACACTGTTGTTGATGAGGTTACTGTTAAGGATGTAGAGATTACAGGTCTTGCCAAGTCGTTCATCAATAACGCAGCCGGCAATGTATGCTTTGCAAAGATGGCAATAAACAATGCTGTCATTGAAACCAGCGGAAGCAATACCTTGTTCGCCCTAGGTAACGGATATCCTGCTGCATTTGAGATTACAAACTCTACCCTTTACTCAAAGACCTCTCATACAGGCTTCTTTGTACAGGCACAGGGACGTCCGAAGGATGCTACAGGCGCGACTTCTTTCAAAGTTGATAAGAGCACTCTTGTAAACATTTCCGTAGGTAAGAAGGCAAACAATAACAACAGTGGTATCAAGGGACAGTCTACCACAACGCTGACTCTTACCAATAACATCCTTGTTAATTTCGGTTCTAATACAGGTAATGAAATTAATGGTTGGCTGTTTGGTCAGAACTCAACAGCTCCTGTACTCACTTATGCAAACAATACATACTGGAGTGCAACTTCAGAAGGTTCTGTTGTATCTGGTTGGACAGATGCTACAAAAGGCGGTTCCGACCAGACCTTCACATCGTTGACCACCGATCCGGACTTTAACGCAGAAAAGGTTGCTGATGGTGACTTCACCATTGGTGCAACTACCGTACAGGCCAGAATGAAGACAGGTGACCCACGCTGGTTGGTTGACTATGTTGCTCCAGCAACAGTTGAAACTAAAGATATTGAGATTGACGCTGACAAGCTGACAGCAGCGGGTAATGATATAGGCAAGGCATTTATTGCTGAGAAGTATGCAATCATTAATGCGTTGAATGACTTCAGTGGTAAGGTTACCGTTACTCTTGCCGAGAATGGTGCTTACACTATTAGTTCTCCTATCGAAGCTACATCAGACGTTGTCATCAATGGTGCCGCTGGTGCTAAGATTGATGCTACTAACCTGACAGGCAATGGCTTCATCAACTATGCTTCTGTAACAGGTGATAAGGCCATGAAGAACGAGACAACTGAGAGTGCTTATACTATCCTTGAGAACATCACAATTAAGGATGTTGAGTTTACTGCTCTGCCAAAGTCTATCATCAATAGTGCTGCAGGCAAGGTCCTCTTCAAGAGCATTCTTGTCAGCAATGCCGTAATTAAGATGACTGGTAATGTGAATGTATTCGGTCTTGGCGGTGGCTATCCTGAGAATCTGAAGATTGAGAAGTCAACTATCTGGTCTGATGGCGTTCACAAGAGTTTCTTCTTCAAGGCAGACGGTAAGCCAGCTGATATCATTAACGGCACATCAACTACCACATGGACAGTTGACAAATCAACACTTTACAATATCGCTATTGGCAAGAAGGCTAACAACAGCAATGGTGGTATCAAGGGTAAGTCAACAACCTATATGGTATTGACCAACTCTCTCCTCTATAACTTCGGTTCTAGTACAGGTAGTGAGGTTAATGGTTGGCTGTGGGGCCAGAATGGTGGTGCCAATGCAGAATATGCCAACAATGCTTATCTAAATGAAGATGGTATTGTTACAGGTTGGACAGATGCTTCAAAAGGAGGTTCTGACCAAAGCGGCACATCAATCGCTGGTGTGATGACCTTCACAAGTGTTGAGACTCCTAACTTTGGTGGTAATATTGAGTTGCCTTACGGTATTGAGGCTCCTGATGATGCTCCTGGTGACCCACGCTGGATTGTTACATTCTCGAACGCTGCTCAGCAGTTCGACATCCTCATTGCTGAAGGTATTGAGAACGGTACCGTTCAGGTAAGCCAGGTTCAGGCATGCGAGGGCGACGAGATTACCGTAACCGTTACTCCTAATGAAGGCTTTGAACTGGGAGAAATCACCGTTGTAGGTGCAACCTCAGGTACAGAAGTCACTGTTACCGACGGTAAGTTCATTATGCCTGCAGAGGCAGTAACTGTAAGCGCTACCTTCACTCAGACTACAGGCGTGCAGGCTGTTAAGGCAGAAGAACTGAAGAACGCTATCATCTACACCATTGGCGGTCAGCGTGTCAACAGTATTAAGAGGGGCATGTTTATCATAAACGGCCGAAAGGTTGTAGTTGAGTAAAAACACGTATTTCACGAATAACTAAAAAAAGTGGCGATGGCGCAAGGCTATCGTCACTTTTTATAATTTATAATGCATAATTCATAATGGCAATGATATTGCAGTTGGCACAACTAATTCTTGAAATGTAATCAGAAATAGTTTTTATTATTCCAGTTTCACCTCAATCTCAAAAGAGAACAAAGTGCCTAAAAATGGGCTTTTGCTTACAAATCGTAAGTAAAAGTCCGTTTTTTGTGACACAAATTCCTAACGGATGTTAAATTTCATAGGGCTTCGTAATAGCTATGCTTTTACACGGTAAAAGCTATCATATTACAATGTAAAAGCATAGCTATTACAAGGTAATATGATAGCTTTCATTTTGTCAAAGCATGTCAATAACTTTTTACTGCTATATCATTGCCTTCATAATTGTTTCAAGAAAACGAAGACGAAAACGAAGTCAAATGATCTTTCACACGTATTTTGCGTAATTTATGCTCTAATTAAATTTAATCTGTGAATAAAATTATGGTAAATTATGATAATTCGTTTCAAGATTCAAATAAAATTAGTAACTTTGTGTTTTAAAAACGAAACTATTTAGACTATGCACAAACTAAAACTGTTATTCTTAGTTTTGACATGGTGTTTGACGCTTCCTCTCGAGGCTAATGATATATATGTGTCAACATCATTCCACGAACCTGCCACAGAGGGCCTGCGCTTCATATACAGCTACGACGGTGTAAGGTGGGACTCAATACAGGGAGTGTTCCTGCGTCCGTCGGTAGGAGTGCAGAAGGTGATGCGCGACCCCAGTATCGTCAAAGGTCCAGATGGAACGTTCCATCTGGTATGGACCAGTTCGTGGCGTGGGGACAGAGGCTTTGGTTATGCATCATCGAGAGACCTCATTCATTGGACACCACAACGCTTTATTCCCACTGGGATGGATACCACGACGGTAAACACATGGGCACCAGAACTGTTCTATGATGATGTAAAGAAACAATACATAATAGTATGGGCTTCGTGTGTGCCTGGGAAGTTTCCTGACTATCAGGAAGATCACAGGAATAACCACCGCCTGTATTATATGACGACGAGGGACTTCAAGACCTTCTCTACAGCGAAGCTATTCTATGAACCGGGCTTCTCTGCCATTGATGCTACGCTGGTGAAACGAGCCAACAACGACTACGTGATGGTAGTGAAGGATAACTCGCGACCAATGCGTAATATCAAGGTGGCATTTGCCAAGTCGCCATACGGTCCGTGGAGCAAGGCGTCAGAACCCTTTACGGAATCGTTTACGGAAGGTCCCTCCACGGCAAAGGTAGGTGACTGGTGGTATATCTATTACGACTCTTACCGTCATAAGATTTATGGCGCCCATCGTACCAAGGACTTTAAGACATTCCAAGACCAGACGGGCAGCGTCAACTTTCCCGTAGGGCATAAGCACGGAACGGTATTCATGGCAGACGAAAAACTGGTGGAAGGACTCATCAAGTATAATCGTGATGTGGTACACTATAGTGGCAAGACCATTGCCCGTCCTGAGCGACATGATGGTGGATTGAAACCAGTAGTTGGTGTGCATACTATCCAGACCATGCGAGGCGCAAAGCCCTGGACTTATAACCATCAGCCGATGATGGCATATTGGAACGGTAAGTTCTATATGCACTACCTGACAGACCCTCGTCATGAACATGAGGCACCAGGTAAGACAATGTTGCAGACCTCAGATGACGGTTATACCTGGACTGCCCCTGTGGAACTGTTTCCAGAGTATAACGTCCCAGAGGGATGGACAAAGGAAGGTAGAGACTTTCCGCCTGCCCACAACCTGAAGGCCGTGATGCACCAAAGGGTGGGGTGGTATGTTTATCCAAACGAAGACGAAAACGAAAACGAAAACGGGAACGAAAACGAAAAAGGAAGAAGAAAAGGGAAAGAGTCCAGGCTCTTAGCCACGGGCAACTATGGTATCTGCATGACTATCAAAGATGACCCGAATGACGGCAATGGCATCGGCAGGGTGGTTCGTGAGATTAAGAAAGACGGTTCTTTTGGGCCTATATACTTTGTCTATTATAACCATGGTTTCAGTGAGAAGAACACGGACTACCCTTATTATAAAAAATCGAAAGACAAAGGTTTTGTTGCTGCCGTTGATGCCATGCTTGCCGACCCCATGCAAAGAATGCAGTGGGTGGAGGAGGCAGACCGTAACGATCCGTTAATACCTTTGGATAAACCCTATAAAGCATTTAGTGGCTATACGTTGCCTGACGGTAGAAAGGTGGCATTGTGGAAACATGCCGTCACGAGCATCTCGGCCGATGGCGGTCATACGTGGCGACTGCAGGATGTCAATGGAAAGTTGGGGTGTGACCGTGCACCAGGCTTTGTCAATTCGAATGCAAAGATATGGGGACAGCGGTTGTCAGATGGAACCTATGCTACGGTCTATAATCCATCGGAATATCGCTGGCCTCTTGCCATCTCCCTTAGTCAGGACGGATTGGAATATACAACGCTCAGTCTTGTCAATGGCGAGGTGACGCCCCTCCGTCATGGGGGGCAGTATAAGAGTTATGGTCCACAGTATGTGCGTGGTATAGAGACTATAAGTGAAGAGTTAAGAGTGAAGAGTGAAGAAGGTTTAGCTCAGCGGCCCGAAGGGGAAAGCCAATCCCATGCGGATCATATACAGTCAAAAGGTAATTCAAATTCTTCACTATTCACTATTCACTCTTCACTCAAAGATATATGGGTCACTTATTCTAATAACAAAGAGGATATGTGGGTGAGTCGTATCCCAGTACCGGTACGCTTGGAGGCTACCACCCATGCCAATGGCTCGTTTAGTCAGTTTTCAACGCTGTCGCAACTGACAGACTGGAACCTCTATTCTCCCCTATGGGCACCCATAGTTCTTCAGGGAGATTGGTTGCGACTGAGTGACCGCGATCCCTATGACTATGCGAAAGCAGAGAGATTGATACCCAATACCAAGGAACTGGAAGTGGAGTTTGATCTGAAGACGGGCCAGAACACTTATGGGGAGTTGGATATTGAGTTCGTGGACGATGGTGGCAATGTATGTTCGCGTATCGTGGTGGACTCTACTGGAGTCATACGCGCAAAGGGAGGAGCTCGCTACGGGACATTGCTTAAGCACTATGAACCGGGTATGGCCTATCATATCAAAACAGTCCTTTCCACTTCGTTGCATCGTGCCGTCTATTACTTGAATGGCAAGAAAGCCTGTGAACGACAGTTTGATACGCCCGTGGAAAGCATCAGTCGTATCGTATTCCGTACTGGAATGCCTTTCGATAAACCTGACACCAATACGCCTGCTGACCAGGACTTTGATATGCCTCGTGCAGATGAGAGCAATCCTGAAGCCTTTTATGCCATCGCGAATGTTGTTTCCCGTCCTGTTGACGGTAGCGTTACCACCGTTCTCAACTATGATGACTTTGCTCACTATGCAGAATACTTCAATACGATGGAGGACGAGAATATCGTCACCACCATCCCCAATGCTCAGTCGTCGGAATGGATGCGCAGGAATATCCCTCTGTTTGACTGTCCGCAGGAAAACTTCAAGGAGATGTACTATTATCGCTGGTGGACATTGCGCAAGCATATCAAGCGGACTCCTGTTGGCTATGGTATGACGGAGTTCCTTGTGCAGCGTTCCTATGCCGACCGCTATAACCTTATAGCCTGTGCCATCGGCCATCATGTGATGGAGAGTCGTTGGTTGCGCGACACCACCTATCTGCACCAGATACTTCGCACGTGGTACTATGGTAATGACGGGCAGGCAATGTCGAAGATGACCAAGTTCTCATCATGGAACCCCGCCGCAGTCTTGGAGATGTGGAAGGTGCAGGGTGACAATCAATTCCTCTTCGGACTGAAACCCCGACTGGAAGAGGAATATGCCCGTTGGGAAAGTAGCCATCGTCTGGCGAGCGGACTATACTGGCAAGGCGACGTGCAGGATGGTATGGAGGAGAGTATCAGTGGCGGTCGTAAGAAGCAGTATGCACGTCCTACAATAAATAGTTATATGTTTGGCAATGCCAAGGCCCTCGCGTTTATGAATCGCATGACGGGTGAAACCGCTAAGGCATCAGACTATGAGTTAAAGGCAGACACGTTAAGACAATTGGTGGAAACGGAACTATGGAACAAGGACCAACAGTTCTTTGAGACACTACGTGGTGACACATCTTCTGCAGTACGCGAGGCGATAGGCTATATCCCTTGGTATTTCAACCTGCCGTCATCTTCCCAATATGATGTGGCATGGAAGCAGTTGACAGACGAACAGGGATTCTCTGCTCCCTATGGACTAACGACAGCAGAGCGTCGTCATCCGCAGTTCCGCAGTCATGGAGTGGGGAAGTGTGAATGGGATGGTGCCATCTGGCCATTTGCAACCTCACAGACGCTGACAGCACTGGCGAACAGAATTAACCAGACAGCAGAAGACTTACCCATTCCCGCTGATGTATTCTTTCGCCAGATGGAACGATATGTAGAGTCGCAGCACCACCGCGGACGCCCCTATATCGGGGAGTACCTTGATGAGAATAACGGAGCATGGCTGATGGGAGACCGTGAGCGTAGCCGCTATTACAACCACTCTACATTCAACGACTTGATGATTACGGGAATCGTGGGACTGCGTCCTCAGGCAGACGGCAGTATAGTAGTGAATCCACTCGTGCCTCAGAAGCAATGGAACTATTTCTGCTTAGACGGCGTTAACTACCGTGGACATATACTGACCATCATCTGGGATAAGGACGGACAACGCTATCACCAAGGCAGCGGACTTACTTTGATGGTAGACGGAAAAATAGTGGCTAATCGTCAAAACATAGGAAAAATAAGCTATAAATGAGAAAAATATTCATGGTTGCCGTGATGTTGATGGCACTGAAAACCACGGCACAGACATTTGAAACGCAGTATGAACGAAGTGTCAGTGATGTGATGACTGACATTCAAAATCGTTTTGAGGTGCGTTTTAAGTATAACGTAGATACGGTGGGCAAGCGACTGCCGTATGCAGATTTCCGCATCCGTCCGTATAGTATCGAACAGACACTTGATAACATCTGTAAGTATTATGACTGGAACTGGTGGAAACAAAATGATAGTCTGTATAAGATAAAACCGTATGAGTATTCCCGTCGTCATGAAGAGGAAGGCAAGAAGATGCTCGACTACCTCTCCACATTATATAATAATAAGGAGCAGTGGGAGACCAGACGCGATAGCCTGCGCCGCGAGGTGCGCCAACGCCTGGAACTGGATGCCTTCTTGGATTCGTGTGTGGAAACGAAAGACGAAAATGGGTATTTACAACGCCCCGTTACACTTTCGAAAATTCGCAAGCACAATGGCTATACCACACAGAATATCTGTATAGAACTGACTCCAGGGCAACATCTGTTTGGGACGATTTACGCATCGACGAAGAAAGGAGAGCATGCACTCATCATTTGTCCTGACGGTCACTGGCCCATGCGCTATCGGAAAGACGAGCAGCAACGGTTAGGAACCTTGGCGCGAATGGGAGCTGTCTGTGTCGATTTCGACCTCTACGGCTGGGGCGAGTCAGAGAAAGAGGTAGGAGCCGAGGCACACCACACCAGTCGCGCGCAAGTCTACCAGGCTGCCTGTGGCTATATTCTCCTTGACTGGATGTTGAAAAATCGCAAGGATATCGACTCTGAAAGAGTAGGGGTGATGGGCGGCTCAGGAGGCGGAACCCATACAGTTCTACTGTCTTTGTTAGATGAACGAGTAAAGGCGTCGGCTCCCGTGGTTCATCTCTCCTCACATTTTGATGGCGGTTGCCCTTGTGAGAGTGGAAAACCCATACAACTTTCGGCAGGTGGCACCTGTGAACCTGAATTGGCTGCCATAATGGCTCCCAAACCGATGCTTATCGTCAGCGACGGAGGCGACTGGACCAGCAGCGCTCCTACCTTGGAATTTCCATACCTGCAACGTATCTACGGCTTCTATGGAGCAAAGGAACAGGTGCGTAATGTGCATCTGCCTAAAGAGGGGCATGACTTCGGCAAGAACAAGCGACAGGCGGTGTATGACTTCTTCATCGACGTGTTCCGTCTTGACCGCTCGATGCTCAATGAGGATAAAGTGACTATAGAACAAGATTTTAAGCTCAAATCATTATACAAGTAAACTACTGACTAATGAAAAGACTTTTATTGACAGCAATATCATTATGTATAACACATTATGCTTTATGTGTTGAATATAAGCTTTGGTATGACCAGCCAGCGCAGACCTGGACACAAGCATTGCCAGTGGGCAATGGCGTGATAGGAGGAATGGTATTTGGCACACCTGCTGTGGAGCATATCCAACTGAATGAGGAAACTATCTGGGCTGGACAGCCAAACAATGTCGTCAATCCCAATGCAAAAGAGACATTGCCGGAGGTACGCAGGCTGATATTCGAAGGAAAATACAAGGAAGCGCAGGAGTTAGCGAATGCGAAGGTGATGCCCGTTGCTGTAGGAAAAAACATGGGTATGCCTTATCAACCCTTTGGCGACCTGTATATTGCGATGCCAGGACATGCTGACTATACAGATTATGAACGTTGGTTGGACCTCGACAATGCGCAAAGCGTAGTGCGGTATACCGTGGATGGTGTTAGATATGAGCGTGAGGTGATTACACCTTTGGGTGGTCATAATGTTATTGCTATTCACATGACAGCCAGCGAGAAAGGAAAGCTGACCTTTACGGCAAATATGACTACGCCTCATGAGAATCCACTCATCAGAACAGAGGGACAGGAAGCCGTCTTGGAGGGCGTATCTTCAAAACATGAAAGCCTGAAGGGAAAGGTACGCTTTATGGGGCGTATGGCTGTTCAGACTAAGGGTGGAAAGACATCTTGCGCTGGTGGCTGCATCAGCGTGGTAGGTGCCGATGAGGCTACGCTGTATCTTGCTATAGGTACGAATGTGAAGAACTATAAGGATATCACAGGCGACGAGGTGGCTCAGTCGAAGGAACGACTGCACAATGCAATGGCGTTGGGATATGATGCGCTGAAAGAGAAACATGAGGAGACGTATCATAAGTATTATGACCGTGTGAAACTCGAACTTGGCGAGGACAAGTATAAGGGCGTTTCTACCAGTAAGCGCATAGAAATGTTTGGCACACGCACTGATAACTATCTGGTGGCAACCTATTTTCAGTTCGGGCGATACTTGCTTATCAGCAGTTCACAACCAGACAACATGAATCCTGCCAACCTGCAGGGTATATGGAATGACAAGATGTTTCCCTCCTGGGATTCGAAATATACGACGAACATCAACCTGGAGATGAACTACTGGCCTTCGGAGGTAACGAACCTGACGGAGATGAATGAGCCGTTGTTTAAGTTGATTCGTGAAATCTACGAACAGGGAAAACAGACTGCTCGCGATATGTATGGAGTAGAAGGGTGGGTATTGCATCATAATACTGACCAGTGGCGTATTACGGGGCCTGTTGATCATGCCCAGACGGGGTTGTGGCCGATGGGAGCAGCTTGGCTCTGTCGTCATCTATGGGAACATTATCTCTATACGCAGGATAAGACATTCCTTCGTCAGTATTTCCCCATCATGCTCGATGCTGCACGCTTCTTCACGCAGACACTCGTAAAACATCCAACTATGGGCTATCTCGTGGTTTGTCCGGGAGAGTCACCTGAACACGGTGGCAAAGGTCGTCCCACACCCATGGATGCTGGTGTAACAATGGATAACCAGATTATCACAGATCTTTACAGCGAAGTGTTGGCTGCAGCCAAGGTTCTTGGTAATAACAACTCTTTGCTCTCAACTATCAGTGACCAACTGAAGCAGATACCACCCATGCAGATTGGCAGTTGGGGACAGTTGCAGGAGTGGCTTGACGACGTAGATGACCCAGAAGACGACCACCGACATTTCTCACACCTATATGGGGTGTACCCTTCCAACCTGATTTCACCATTCCGCACCCCCGACCTCTTCAAAGCTGCAAAAAAGTCGCTCGATGCCCGTGGCGACGTTTCTACAGGCTGGTCGATGGGCTGGAAGGTATGCTCATGGGCTCGTTTTCTCGACGGAGAGCATGCTTACAAACTCATCAAGGACCAGCTGACGCTGACTGACGACATGTTTATCATCTATGGTGAGAAGAAACAGCATGGCGGTACCTATCCTAACATGTTTGATGCCCACCCACCATTCCAGATTGACGGTAACTTCGGCTGTACGGCAGGTATTGCCGAGATGTTGATGCAGAGTCACGATGGTTTTATCTATCTCTTGCCTGCCCTCCCTACAGTATGGAAGGACGGTAGCGTGAAGGGACTTGTGGCCCGTGGCGGTTATGAGATAGATATTGACTGGAAAGGCGGCAAACTCGTCAAGGCCGTCATTCGTTCGAAACAGGGAGGCATCTGCAAGCTACGCTCTAACACCCCTTTGAAGGGTAAGGGCCTTAAGAAGACAAAGAATGCAAATATATATGAGTTAAAGACAGTCGCTAATCAGGAATATACAGTATATTAAAATATGAAGAAACTATTGATGATATTAAGCCTCATTGTGCTGACACTGTCAGCACAGGCAGGTAAACCATGGGAAAACGGTAAGTTGAAGGTGTCAGATAACCAGCGTTATCTGCAATTTGAAAACGGACAACCTTTCTTTTGGTTGGGCGAAACAGGTTGGCTATTGCCAGAGCGCCTGGACAGGGCAGAGGCAGAATGGTATCTGCAAAGCTGTGCGAAGGCAGGGTATAACGTAGTGCAGGTACAGACCATCGATGGCGTTCCTGCTTACAATATCTATGGCCAGATGTCGAATATTGACGGCTGGAACTTCAAGAATATAAATCAGAAGGGTGTCTATGGCTATTGGGACCATCTGGACTATATCATCGACCTTGCAGAACAGAATGGCATCTACATCGGTATGGTTTGCATCTGGGGCGGTCTTGTCAAGGAAGGAAAACTGAGCGTGGAGGACGCTAAGAAATATGGTACTTTCCTCGCCAACCGCTATAAGAACAAACCAAACATCATCTGGTTTATGGGGGGGGACATTCAGGGCGACATCAAGTCTGAGGTATGGGAAACACTGGCTACCACCATCAAGTCGATAGACAAGAACCATCTGATGACCTATCATCCCCGTGGACGTTATACCTCTGCAAAGTGGTGGTCAAAGGCTTCATGGATGGATTTCCATACCTTCCAGAGCGGACACCGTAAGTACGGACAACGGATGGGTAATGCAGACTATCCCATTCCAGACAATACGGAGGAGGATAACTGGATGTATGTTGACTCTACGTGGAAGTATAATCCCATAAAGCCAGTATTGGATGCAGAACCTTCCTACGAAGATATCCCTATGGGACTGCATGATGCCAACGAACCACGCTGGCAGGATTATGATGTGCGCCGATATGCCTACTGGAGCGTGTTTGCAGGCAGTTGCGGACATACCTACGGACATAACGCCATCATGCAGATGCTGAAGCCTGGATATCCCACCAGCTATGGAGATGCAGGTGATGTGAAGGCGTGGTATCAGGGCCTCAAAGACCCTGGATATAACCAGATGCAATACCTGAAGCGACTCATGTTGTCATTCCCTTATTTCGAGCGTGTGCCAGACCAAAGCATTATATTGGAGAATGGCGAGAAATACAATAGGCTTATCGCCACCCGAGGCAACGACTATTTGTTGGTTTACAACTATAACAACAATAGCATGAAGCTCGACCTCACGAAGATAAGCGGTGCCAAGAAGAATGTGTGGTGGATGACGGCATCCACAGGTAAGTTAGAATATCTTGGCGAGTATGACAACAAGGTGTGCACCTTCAGCTATCACCCCCAAAGAGCAAGGGTGGAAGACGGTGTCCTCATTGCTGTTGACAGCACGAAAGACTATTTGAAGACAGACCAAACGGAGTTGTCGCCTGATGGTTACAAAGCAAAGGAAAGGGACCTCAATGAATAAAATACTGACGATACTTTTTACTTTCTGTATTTCCCTCATAACCTCTTCCGCCCAATCGGTTGCGGGATTTTTCCCACTGGAAGGAAGCGGGCGCGTCATCTACAACTTCAACGATGGGTGGCACTTCCTGCTGGGTGATGCCAAGGGAGCTGAAGCCGTTGATTATGACGACTCCGCATGGGATGTCGTCAGTACTCCACATACGGCACGGTTAGAGCCATCAGAGGTTAGCGGATGCCGCAACTACCAGGGCATCTGCTGGTACCGTAAACAATTTATTGTTCCCAGTGACCTGCAAGGCAAGGAGATAACCATACATTTCGAGGCCATTATGGGTAAGCAAGAGGTATATGTCAACGGACGATTAGTCAAGCAGCACCTCGGTGGTTATCTCCCTGTCACCATCGACCTGTCAAAAGAGGGTGTGAAGGCTGGCGACAAGTGCCTTGTTGCCGTTAAGGCAGACAACAGCGATGACAAAAGCTATCCTCCGGGAAAAAAGCAGACACAGCTCGACTTTGCTTATCATGGCGGTATGTATCGTGACGTGTGGCTGATAGGCAAGTCGCACACACATATTACTGATGCGATAGAGCGTGGACAGGTGGCTGGCGGCGGTGTCTTTCTACACTATAACGACATATCTGAAAAGTCTGCTGGTATCTCAGCCGACGTTGAAGTGGAAGGTAATGGCACCGTGAGTGTTATAGCACGCATCAAGGATGCTGAAGGCAGGGTAGTAAAGACGAAGACGATAACGAAGACGATAACGAAGACTTCACTTTTCACTTTTCACTTTTCACTTAACTCCCCACACCTGTGGAGTCCCGAAGACCCTTACCTGTATCAGGTGGAAATCATGGTGATGCAAGGCAAGACGTGTGTTGACGGTGGTATGCTCCGTGCTGGTATCCGTAAGGCCGAGTTCCGTGGCAGGGACGGCTTCTGGCTCAACGGCAAGCCTTATCATCAGCTGATTGGCGGCAACCGTCATCAGGACTTCGCCTATGTGGGTAATGCGCTGCCTAACTCCCAGCAGTGGCGTGATGCGAAACGTTTGAAGGACGCAGGTATGACAATCATCCGTGCCGCACACTATCCACAGGACCCTTCCTTCATGGATGCCTGTGACGAACTGGGACTCTTTGTCATCGTTCCCACACCCGGCTGGCAGTATTGGAACAAAGACCCGCAGTGGGGAGAGATGGTACACCAGAACACGCGCGACATCATCCGTCGCGACCGCAACCATCCGTGTGTGCTGATGTGGGAACCAATCCTCAACGAGACACGCTATCCTGAGGACTTCGCTCTGAAGGCATGGCAGATTACCCGTGAGGAATATCCCTACGAAGGACGCCCCGTGGCGGCGGCAGATTTGAATTCGGCTGGAGTGAAGGAACATTACGACGTGTTGTATGACTGGGCTGACAATATCGGCAAGGGCACCCTCGATACTGACAAGTGTATCTTTACACGTGAGTGGGGAGAGTATGTAGACGACTGGTATGCACACAATGCCATCAATCGTGCCGCCCGTGGCTGGGGTGAACAGGCACAGGTGACGTCGGCACTTTCCCTGGCCGACACCTATGGCATGATGTATCGCGGGCAGCGCCAGTTTATAGGCGGGTGTCAGTGGCATCCCTTCGACCACCAGCGCGGCTATCATCCCGATGCATATCTGGGTGGCATCTATGACGCCTTCCGTCAGAAGAAATATTCCTTTGAGATGTTCCGCTCCCAGAATCAGAAGGAGCCGATGGTTTACATTGCACACGAGATGACGCAGTTTTCCGACAGCGACGTGGTTGTCTTCAGTAATTGCGACAGTGTCCGCCTGACCGCCCTTGACGGGTGGAAAACGGTAACGCTCCCTGTAGTCCATCAGCCCGAGGGCACGCCCAACACACCTGTAGTGTTCAAGGGACTGTGGAACTTCTGGAAGGCGCGTGAGCAAAGTTATACCAACCGCAAGTGGCAAAATGTGAAACTGGTGGCAGAGGGAATAAAAGATGGTAAGGTGGTCTGTCAAGAGACCAAGATGCCGTCGCGCAGGAGTACCAAGATACGTCTGTATGCCGATGAGATGGGAAAACAGTTGGTGGCTGATGGCTCCGACTTCCTTGTGGTGGTCGCAGAGATTACCGACGATAACGGCAATGTGCGCCGGCTGGCTCGTGAGTACGTCACCTTCTCTGTAGAGGGTGAGGGCAGTATCATCGGTGATGCTTCCATTGGTGCCAATCCGCGTCTGGTGGAGTGGGGCAGTGCTCCCTGCCTGGTGCGCAGCACCCATCGTCCAGGCAAAATACGCATCATTGCGCGTCCAACCTACGAAGGCGTCCACGCTCCTGCTGCCGACACACTCGATATTGAGAGCATCCCTTATGACATGCCCCTCTGTAATGGTATTTATCAGTCGTCCACCCTGCGCGTAAGCAAACAGTCGTCAGGTCGTACCGATGCACCACAAAGCAGCATGTCTGATGAACAGCGCCGCAAGGAACTGGAAGAAGTGGAGAAACAACAGCAGGATTTCGGCATTGAATGAGGTTGTGAGGAAGTTTCCTTGTTTTTATTGACGACAACATAGACAACGAGGGGCAACTTTTATATTGTAATTGCATATAATTGTTCATAGCCCCTCCCTTCCGTCAATAGTCTTATCACCCCCTCCAGGCTCCCCCGTTTCGCGGGGGAGAGCCGCTCAGCCCAAAGGGATGCTTTGCTTGCAAAGAACCCCGTTGGGGAGAATAAAAGATTTGGGTTAAATAAATTAAAAACATTTGTGTATTTCGCAAGTTATATGTAATTTTGCATTGTTGTTGAACCAAATAAATCATTAAAAGGTTGCAAAAACTATGGCTCAGGTAAAAGGTCAAAGCACTGAAAGCAAGATAGAAAGACGCTTGAGAGGTGGTGGACGTGGTTCTATAGTGTTTCAACAAGATTACGCTGACTGTGGAACCCCATCTGCTATCTCCATCATTCATGTCACTTATTGAGAATATCAAGACACTCAATAGCAGGATTCAACAACTTAACTATCAGAAATAATGTTACCTCCCATAGATTCCGCAGATTCCTCAGATTCGCAGATAAATAACGTTAATGACGTTAAATTTTTCACTCTTCACTTTTCACTTTGAGCGTAGCGAAGCCATAATTCCCGTGTAATGCCCATATAATTTTAAGCCCCCACCTGCCTCCCCCGTGGTGGGAGGGAGTGATATTACGCATTTTAGGGTGTGTGCTGTTAGTAAAGTCAGAAAGTAACTGAATTTCTCCCCCACGGGGGTTGCTCTCCCCCGCTAAACGGGGGAGCCTGGAGGGGGTGAAAAGACTATTGAGTAGGAGGGGGCTTTGTATTCTGCCTAAATCCGTTAAATCAGCGCAATCCGTGGTCAAGAAAAGAACTCGAACACGAATCTACCTAATCTATCGAATCACAGCATGATGAAGTAAACATTCGTGCTATTCGTGCCATTTGTGTTCAAAAAATAATCGTTGATGATGCAGATAACATGCGAACCGTAATTTGTATTATTCACTCTTCACTCTTCACTTTTCACTTTGTAATAATAAGGCCCGTTTTCCTTACACTTTGATTTTTGCAACCTCGATTTCCTTGCGATAAAATCCAGCGACGGGAAATTATTTTGAAAATCAAGCAAAATTTCGTCATCTGTAACTCGCTGATAATCAGCAATAGATTTTTTCCAGAATTGTAAAAGCATACGTTTTAGGTTGTAAAAGCTATCAAATTACGTTATAAAAGCATTCATTTTGCGTTGTCAAAGCATAGCTTTTAGAGTGTAAAAGCTATCATATTACAGTGTGGAAGCTATGCTTTGACGTCGTAAATGCAGTTTTTGTCCCTAAACATGCCAAAGAAAGTGCCGTCAGAAGCTCTATTTTGAGTTTTCTGACGGCACTTTTCATTTTGACATTTTGTAAAGAGAACAACAAATAAAGTGTCAAAGTGAAATTATCACATCTCACTTTTCTTTCTCCCACAGATTACAGATATACACAGATTATTTTTCACTTTTCACTTTTCACTCTGAGCGTAGCGAAGCCATAATCCCCGTATAATGCCCATGTAATTATTCATTAATGTTTTTTTTGTGGAAAATTACAATTTTCCACTTTTTCAGCATTCACAGTGTTATCTCAATGTTGTGTGCGGACACAAATATTACTACTGAGCGTAAAATTTTTGTAAAAAAGTTTGTAAAAAAGTTGCACAGAAAAACAAAAATGTGTAAATTTGCAACATCGCTTAGTTAGTCCATTCAGTGGGCGGCGGGCGATCTTATTTTATGATTAAGACGTTTTCGAACGTCTGTCGCTGTGCTCTACGAATCTCGCAAATTCCAAACCACAACAGACAGATGGCAACGATGCGTCTACGTGGTGCGTTTCTATATACCTTACATTTATATATAGTTCGTACTGGCGTGGGCTAACTGCGTTGTCTATCCTGTGTGGTGAGGCAATGCGAGAGCCTGTAGAGCCAGGATAGGCAGAGAACAGCACCTACGCCTTTTTTGTATCATAAGCTTAAATCTATTAATTTATTTATTAACATCAACTTCTGGGGTGTCGAAGTTGGAAAACAAAATAAAAACTATGAAACGAATATTTGCAATTTTGGCAGCCGTGCTGCTGACAAGTGTGTGCGCAATGGCGCAGAGTAACGATGCAACTCCCCTGAAAGGTGATGTGAATGGCGATGGTATGGTAGATGTGGCTGACATCGTGGCGGTCATTGATGTGATGGAGAAGGGCGATGCCGGCTATTTCTACTTAGGCACCACGCAACCCACCGCCGAAAACTACGCCTCCCTCCCCGGCGTGGTCAGCACTTATACCTCTATCACAGAAGCCAATGATTCCACCATCAACGTTACTGACGGTCAGACCATCTACTTGCTTTGTCCGGCCAGTTGGGTTGAAGGAAAAACTGTGAAGTTAGATGATAATGACGGCAATCATATCAATTTTTCTGAAGACCTTGAAACAGTTTCGGGGTATGTCGTTTATACGGCTAATGGTTTAAGTTCCTCCAAAACGATATCGCTTAAAGTTGAAAATACAGTTGTTAATTATTATTGGTATATTGGAACAACACAACCAACAGCGGTAGATAATCCATCCACATGGAGAACATCCGATAAAGATGCCGGATTCAATGAAACTATTTCAATAGGAACAGGTTATACTTGGTTTGCTTATCCTGATACATGGACATATTCAGCAAAAGATAGTTCTGGAGATGACTTTGGATTTAATGCATGGGTACCTGCAGCTACTAAGACAAGTATTCCAGGATATATACTATTAAAAGGTCCTAATATGGCAGGTGGTGATAATATTACTATAACATTTAGCAAATAAATTATATTTAACAATAATATATGGCAACATTTACTCAAAATAGACAAACTACATTGGCAGGCTTTATAGACGAGTATGTAAATCGTGGGTTTGGCTCGATGAATAAGAATGACTTTGAAGTGTGGATTTTCGACTATCTGCTTCAAGGCAGACTGACAGGAATGTCAAACTATGAAATTAGCGTAGAGTTGCGAATCCCCGAGTCAAAGGTGAAGCGTTTGCGTTATGAGGCATCATTGAAGTATGGCAATCCTGCCGATACATACCAATATAGCAAAGCATTCCAGAATCTACTTGAAAAGGTGAATCTGAAAAGAGGGTCGAACAGCATCATTCAGTTTGCGGTTGAGGATATTCAACTGCGAAAGTTCCTCGATTCCATCCTTAAACGGAATGGACGTTTTGCCGATACCTCTTTCAATTCAGAAGTGGTGTCGGTTACATTGGATGACTTGGCAATACTGATTGAAGAAACATGCACTGAACAAGAGAAAGCCAAATTACTCAAAAAGGCAAAGGGTAATGACGGTGCCATTGGTGTAATAAGAAAAGGGTTGGGTTCTATAATAAATGCTGCCATTGATAATGGAGCAACAACCCTTATCAACATAGGAATAAATGCTATAATGAATATTATCTAAACTGTAAAAACGGGATTAATATGAAACAACTATTATTCAATACATTTGTTGCGTTGTTGGCCTGTAATGCAACTGCGCAAACAATCAGCGTTGCACCGATAGAAGCGGAAGTCGGAACGACCACAGACCTCGTTGTGAATATTGACGATGTGGGTGAGAATACCACCGCTATGCAGTTCAACCTGTCGCTGCCCGATGGTATAACAGTTGACGAAGCAAACATCAATCAGGGAGAAGCAGCACCCGACCACACAATGGCCATGCGCACATTGACAAATGGAGACCGCATGTTTGTATTCTATAACATGGAAAAGAAACTCATATCCAACGGAACCGTCATTTCATTGCCAGTCACCATGCCAAATAAAGCGGAGGTGTTGAACGGCAAGATTTGCATCGTCCGAACTGCATCGTCCGATTTGGCAAGTCATAAATGCAGCGAAGCAGCCTTTACGGTGACGGTGAAGGAAAATGCCACGCCCATCGTTAATGTGAATGCCGCTAAGACAGATGACAAGACCGTTTATGACATTGGCGGTCGTCGTGTCGCTAATCCGACGGAAGGCATTTATATCGTTGGTGGTAAAAAGGTGGCGAAGTAACTGCAACGGTAAAAAAAATGAAAAATTGAAAGATTGAAGGATTGAAGAAAATCGGTGATGCTCCTATTGTGGTGCATCACCGATTATTCTCTATCCTGTATTATCAGAAAAAAGTGTGTTGCAAGTTTGCAGGAATGAAAGGAATTCCGTAAAAAAGTGTACTTTTGCTTCACAAATTTGTGTCATGACACAGAAATATAACATAAAAGCTTCGTGCGAGGAAATGCTCGCACGAAGCTTATCAGTTGAAGTAGTATATCAGTTGAAGTAGTATATCAGTTGAAGTAGTATATCAGTTGAAGTAGTATATCAGTTGAAGTAGTATATCAGTTGAAGTAGATGTACAGGCTGACCATCACGACGGCTAAGGCAATCCATAGCCCGATGGCAAGTCGTGACTTGTCTTCATGAATGGGGGCAGGTATCTCATAGCGTGTTTTGTTTTTGTCGGCAATGGAGATAATCATAATGGAGGCAACAAGGATGACAAACAACTCAAAAGAGAGGAGCATGAAGTGCGGCCATGAGAACTGCAACCACTGCGGTGGCCATAGGTAGAGTACGCCTACGATGAGGCAGAAGGCAGTGCCGATGGTCAGGGCAAAGTTGGCGGCACGCGTGGTGGTGCGCTTCCAGAAGATGCCGAGGAGGAAGACGGCTGCCATAGGAGGAGCAATGAAGCCAAGGACGCTCTGGAATACGTTGAAGAGGTTGAGACCCTTGATGGCGTCAATGGCTACGGTAAGGATGATGGCGATGACGGAACCTACTACGGTTACTGAACGTCCCACGATGTTGATGCGACGCTGAGAGGCCTGCGGATTGTACTTCTTGACGTAGATATCCATGGTGAACACCGTGCTCAGTGCATTGAGGGCAGAACCGATAGTAGATACGAGACATGCCGTCAGCACTGCGAATACCAATCCTACCATACCGACAGGGAAGAGGTTTTCGACCATCGTAAGGTATGCCTCGTCAGGATTCTTAAGCGTAGGGAAGAGGGCGAAGCAGATAATACCAGGCAGTATATATAGTGCTACGTCGAGTATCTTCAGCCAGCCCGTGAAGTTCGTGCCGAGCTGTCCTTCGCGCAGGTCCTTCGCGGCAAGCACAGGTTGTACCATACTTTGGTCCGTACACCAGAACCATACTCCCATCACGGGATAGCCGAGGATGATGGGTAGCCATGGGAATGCCTCATCGGTGTTGGGCTTAAACATTACCCAGTAGTCGGCAGGTACCTTATCCACCAAGGCTGCTACACCGCCTACGCGGTCAAGGCCAATGATGACTAATACCAGTGAAACGACAATGAGCAGTATCATCTGGTATACGTTGGTGTAGGCTACGGCCTTAAGTCCGCCCAGTATGGTGAAAAAGGCAGAGATGATAAGTAGTACCAGTGCCGACATCCACATAGGTATGTCGAAGACCTGACGTATCAGGATGCCACCGGCGAAGAGCGTCAGGGCAAGCCATGAGATGATGATGGTGACGATGGTATACCATGCCAGGATATTGCGGGTAGACTGTCCGAAACGCAGTCCCATAAACTCTGGTAGCGTGCTGACGTTTGACCCTAAATATCGTGGGGCGAAGACGAAGGCCAACAGGGCGATAAAGACGAAGGCATACCATGCGTAGTTGCCTGAGACGATACCTGTAGTGAAGCCTGCCGAGGCAGAGGCTATCAGCATAGAGGGTCCGACATTTGTGCCCCACATGGAGAAACCGATATGATGCCAGCGCAGTGAGCGCTCGGCAAGGAATAGTGAACCGCCTTTCTTGCGTTTCATGCTTGCCCATAGTCCGATGGCAATAAGCACGATGAAGTATGCCGAGAGGATGAGCCAGTCGAGGCCTTGCATATAGTGGGTGTTCATAGGGAATTAAGAATTAAGAGTTAAGAATTTCCTTTGTCACTCCCTTGAAATCGCCATTGATTTCAAGGGTAATCGTTTTATTGAAATCCATATCGTCTGTAGAGTCAACATCCTCGGGATAAAGCTTGATAGATGCGTCAGGACGCACGAATACAGGCATCTGGTCAAGAGGCACCTCTACGTCATAATACCATCGGTTACCCTCCAATCGCTCTCCTGTGAAGAAATTCACCCATTCCCCCTGAGGCAGATAGATGTCACGACGGTTCTCGCTGTTCATCACCGGACAGACGAGGAACTCCGAACCAAAGAAATACTCATCGTCGATATGCCATACCTGCCTGTCGTGAGGATGGTGCATCAGTAGCGCACGCAGCATAGGCCAACCTGTCTTCGTGCATTGCTCTGCCTGCTCCATGATATATGGTAACAGCGCATAGCGCAGTTTCCACCATCGCTTTACTATGGGCGCTATGCGCGGATAGTGCCATGGCTCTCGCTTAAAGGAGCCATGATAGCGCATGTGGGAAGAGAATACGCCAAACTGAGTCCATCGTACGTATACATTCTCATCCAGTGAAGAATTCATAAAGTTTGGAGTAGAGTGAAATCCTGGCACGTCATGACTCCAGAATGCGAAGCCTGAGAGTCCGAAGTGCAATCCTCCCTTCAGCGAGCCTGCCATTCCTGCCCATGACGACTCGCTGTCGCCTCCCCAGTGTAGGGGGTAGCGCTGGCAGCCTGCCCATCCTGCGCGTGCCCATACTATGCCGTCGCCCGTCACCTCCTTGGTGACTTCATAAGCAGCCCTTTGGTATAGCAGTCCGTATATGTTATTCAGTCGCTCGGGTTCCATGCCGTGATAGCGATGGTCCATGTGGATATTCTCACCAAAGTCGGTCTTGATGCATTTCACCCCCATCTCCAGCAGTGGTTTCAGGAGTTTCTCCTTATACCACTCGGTGGCTTTGTCGTAGGTAAAGTCGATGGTACCTGCATAGTCGAGCGTAGAGAAGTTTGAGGCACCTCCAGTCGTAGACTCTTCTTCTTTTATAGGCTTGCTGATATAGTCATTCTCAAGTGCCTCGTCAATTTGCTCTGCGCCCGCAGCGATATACGGCAACTGCCACAGACTGATCTTATACCCCTTGTCAGCCAAGTCTTGTATGAACCCCTTAGGGTCGGGGAAACGCTCAGGGTTGAATTTCCATTCGCAGAGCCAATCCGTGCGAAACCATCCTGTGTCTAAGTGTATCACGTCGCATGGATAGTGCTCCTCGCGCAAGCGGTTGCATATCTCGCTGACCTCATCGGCAGAGAAGTAAGTCATGCGGCTCATCCAGATACCGAAGGACCACAGTGGAAGCATTGGTGGAAATCCTGTCAGCATACGATAACTGCGCAGTATCTCTTCAGGTGTCTGTCCGCCTATGAGGAAGACGTCAATCGTGGCATGGTCGTTGAGAAACTGCACGCTGCGTGAGGAGTGGTCTGCCAGTGACAATTTGCAATAGTCGCTCGTATGATAGAAGCAACCATACATACGGCTTGACAGATAGAATGGTATATTCTTATAGCAGCGGCGGTTGTTGACTCCCTGTCCGTCTTGGTTTTTCATTTGGAATGTCTGTCCGCTAAGGTCCATCTTGCGGAATCTCTCTCCCGTACCAACGAAGCACTCATCAGCCTCGCAGCGGAAACTGATGGTGGCACGCTCTGTGTGGTTGCTACTGCTTACGAAACCCAACGGAAGGGCATCATAGCGAGGGGGTGAGAAATGGTCGTCGCTGAGGGCAATGCCTTTGCTCTCGTCACCGTCAGGATAAAAGGTGATAAACGGTGCTGGCTGTGGTGCTGGCAGCAGGTCGCTCCAGTAGTCGATGATGGGTTCGCTAAGGTCGATATGTGCCACTTTAATGCCGTTGACGGTAATGATGTTATCATCTGCATAGCGCAGGGGAAGTTGCTTAACCTCTGGTGCCCTCTGCAGCATATCGTCTTCTTCCTTCATCTCATCGCCGCTCATGGTAGAGAACAGTCGTATGATGTTAGGCTCGTAAGCCCTTATGATGAGGTCGTATGCCTGCTGCGCCACACTGGTATCGGGAGCCATATCCTCCTGCCGCAGCTGTTGCTGATAGGGTATGGTGACGATGATGTCACCATTGCGCTCTACAATCTTTGTAGGAGCGTATGCTTTCCATAGTGCTTCGTCCTTATGCAGTGAGGGGTCGAAGTCCATGAAGTCGAAGAGATGATAGTTTGTCTGTTTCATTGTTTAAGTGTTGTATTTTTTTCTTTAGGGGCTTTAAGGTCTTTAGGGACTTTAGGGATGTTGTAAAAAACTTTCCACTTTATTTTTTATCTTCTCTTGCTCGTCGAGATGTTCACCGTGTACTGCCACTCTTATGCTGTTGTCGTTGAGCAATCCTTTTATCATGTAGTGCTCGTTCTCGATTTTGAAGAACGGTTGGGCCAGCATCTCGAGGAATACTAAGGCACCGAGAGGGCGAAGCGACAAGATGAATGTGCGACTGACAGGTTGCTCTAACTCATATTGAAAGGCCAGCCAACCTGCTTCCGTGCATGGTTCTGGAGAACGAGTGATACGTGTTATCTTCATATACTGCGGGATATTTCTCTGATTGCTTGCGTCAGTTGTTCTATGTCATCGTGGGTGGTGAAGTCTGACAGCGATACGCGTACAGTTCCGTATGGCGATGTGTGGAGTTCCTGGTGTATGAGCGGTGCGCAATGCAGTCCCGTGCGAACAGTGATATCGTAACTGTTCTGTAGGATATAGCCAACATCGGAGGGATGCAGTCCCTCAATGTTAAAACTCACCACTGGTCCCTGCCACTCACCACCGTTACTGTAAAGCGTGACATGGGGGATGGACGATAATTGACTGATAAAATGATTTGTCAGCTCCTGCTCTTTGTGGAAAATCTGCTCTACACCTTGTTTCAATACATATTCCACTCCTGCCTTCATACCTGCCAGTCCTGGCATGTTCTGCGTGCCAACTTCGTATTCCCAGTCTTTGTTCTGATAGTCGATAACGCTGCTGTCGCGCCCTGTGCCTCCAAACAAAGTTGAACGGAGCTCTATGCCCCGACGCACGTAGTATCCTCCTGTCCCCATAGGCCCGAAGAGCGCCTTATGTCCAGTGAATACCAACATGTCTACACCCCATTCATCCACATCGATAGGGATACAGCCTGCACTCTGTGCTGCATCCAGTAGCAGCAACTGTCCTTTTTCGTGCGCTTCCCGACATTGTTTCTTTACATCGGCAATGGCTCCTGTGACGTTGGAGCAATGGTTGATTGCCACAATGCGATACTTTCCGTCGCTATGTGCCTTTATACCATTCGCCACGGGGCGCAATACGCTATTGTGATTATTTGTCAATACTTCGATATCCTTGATGCTGATACCTCCTAACACACGGTTTGTGGCATCCGTAGCACCACTGGCAAAGAAGATGCGTTCCCAGTCGCTGATATGTAGCAGCCTTCCCAGTTGCTTGCGAAGCTCTGTCAGTAAGTCGTTACTAGGTAGACTGCTACGCAGCGAACTTACCGGCACACCGTCCAAAGCCTCCGTCACGGCTTTGACTACCATAGGAGGCTTAGGATACGATGTTGCGGCGTTGTTTAAGTATATCATTTGTGCTCAAGCACTTTGAATCCCATTACCTCACCAATCTGATGCAACATCTTGGTGTAGTCACCGAAGATGAGCACCTGATGGTGGCCGAAGCCTGCTAACTGATGCATGAAGCCACGGGCATCGTTCATCTTTATATAATAGTATGGCGAACAGTATACGGCGTCATACTCCGACTTGATTACCTCGCCACGCTTTACGCTGATGGTGTCTGCCATAGGGTTGAAACGTCCCAGCGTGACATACTGCTCTTCATTCTCTGTGAAGTCAACCTGTAGTTTGCCGCCGAAGCCCTGTCCTGTAAAGGCCCATAGTTTGTATTTTAGAGGCTTTTTGTCATATCCGTTCATGCAGAGAGCAGGTACGGCATGGTGTATGCGTAGCAGTTCGTCGGTCTCCATGTTAGGATTACCCATAAAGGCAGGACGCATGGCAGCAGCCTGCATGATAGTCATTGCCAACAATGCGTTCAGGTCTTCCTCACAACCGCTTGGGTAGCCCTCGTCCTTCAGCAATGAGTGGCATACACAAGGTGTGAACTTACGCTCTTGTGGAATTTCTGATGTGCAGAGCTCGTGGCAAGCCGTAGAGAAAGCGTTGCAGTCATATACCTCCATCATCTTCTTCGCAGCAAGATAGTATTTGATGTCATTGATAAACCAATCCTTGTTGACCTTCGTTTCCAACGAACCTCCGATTATCTTCTCTGCAATAGGACGTGCCTCTTCGTCGGTAATCTGATCCATATATGGGAATATGTCGCGGAATGGCATCTTTACTATCTCCATGCCATAACGTGAGCGTATGAGTTCAGGGTCGCGGATGACGCTCTGCAGTCCGAAAGTAGGTATCGAACCATGTGTCAGCACCAGTGCGCGTGTGTTCTTCACTACCTTACGCACCCACAATACGTGAGCTATCTCGTTCAGGTCTTTCAGGTCCATACATACATACGCCTCTACTCCAATCGAGCGGCAGTAGGCTCCGAAGTCGATACCCTCGTTACCATTCTGCATTATGACCACAGGCTTACGATAACGCTCTAGCTTGGGGATACGCCAGTTCATGCAGAGGAAAAAATCCACCTCGTCCAGACGTTCCTCAATCTTTGCATAGTTTTCTGGGCTTACCACAAACTTCTCGTCATAGCGGCAGTCGATGGCAGGCAGCATATCTATTTCGGGCGTGGCACCCTTCAGTATCTCCACAGCGTCGGTAAAGGCTTTATCGGCGGCAGCATTCTCTGCTTCTGTCGTCATGTCCTTGGCATAACCGGCACGGCAGGGACCTTCCCAAAAGTGACTGTGTGTGAGGCAGCCCACGATGGGTCGTACCACCAATTTTTGATTCATTGCTTTTTCTTTCATAATCTTTTTGTATTTAGAGTGATTTAAGTTTGATATTTTGTTCGCTGAGAGATTTTTTTTGTGGTTAAGGAGTTTAGGGACTTTAAGGACTTTAGTGAAGTGATAGGGTAGTTTACTTAAACACAACGTTTGGTCCCGGATGATTATCTCCTATCTCATCACGGCGTATCAGGCGGTTTCCTGTCCTGTTGTTGTTGATGGTGAATCCGTCAGTCCGTGCATCGAGATAGATGCAGAAACCACGGTAGTTAGTGGCATACGGAGCATTGGTGGGTTGACTGATTTCATTGCCGCTTATCAGAGAGTTGGGCTGATTCGATAGTGTATAGATACCTCCAGCATCGTAAAGCTGACAGGCATAGTCAGAGACTCTGTTCCCTATGATGCGGTTGTTTCTCATCCCTGTATCAAGCGGTGTCCATCCCCAGCCGATGCAGATGCCGCTGTAGTTGGTGTGTGCTATCTGGTTTTCGCTGATAGTGCAGTCCTTTACATATCCGAAGCCTATTGCCACGGCACCCCAGTCTTCTTCAGCACAGCAGTGTATGTTGTTGCGATGCACCTTTATATTCCTGCATCGCTCTGCGAGATGGGTGTAGGGGCGGTGCACCTCCATTGGACTCTCGGCAAATGACCCAGCCATGATGGCAGTGCCACCGATATGCTCGAATCGGCATTCCGTGATGCTGCAGTCGCTGATGTTGTCAGTTAGGTCGAGGGCAGTGCCCGCAAGGTTACGGAAGAGTACCCCCTCGAAGTCTACGTGATGGGCATTCGCCACCGTCACGGCGCTTACAGGTCGCTCTATCCATGCTTGATTCTCCAGTCCCTCGTCCCATGGCAACCCTGGGTTCTCCTTCAGTTTGTAGGCATCTACCAGTAGAAATCCTCCTTGCAGTGTGACGTGACCTTTGTGGAGTGGGCGATTCCAACAGGTGCTTTCTATCGTGAGGTCTTTTATTCTTACGTAGTTTGCGCCATCTACTATAATTAGCCTCTCGATGCCGTCGCGCTGCTCAGTCGTGCGCAACAGAAAACAGCTGTTGCCTCGCTCTCCTCCTATCACTGGCTGTGGCCATGGGTGCTCAAACTCCAGTCTGCTCTCGGGCTCCATAAATGATACGATGGTCTTGTCACCGCGTACCGTCATGTTCTTTACGCGCAGTATTGCGATAGCCCAACGCTGATGAACGACCATTTCAAGGTCTTTCCTGTCAACGACCTCTTTCGGTGGAGTAGGAATAGTGATAGTCCTGTCCTTGGTGTTGAAGTCAATCAGCCGTTCCATGCCTACCTTAGGAAACAGTTGCGTATGTTGTTGCTTTGCATCTCCGCAGATTATGGTACTGCCATTCTCTTCCCCGCGTATTATGAGAGGCGAGTCTTCGGTGCCGTTATCTTCAGGGCGTATAAACAGAGGCTCGTTCATGTAGTACGTGCCCGACTTAATTGTAATCGTTATTCCTCCTTTACATTGTGGGGCATCATTGCGTCGCCATTCACGTGCTTTCCTTAGAGCCTCATGCAGACATTCGCCATTGTTAACGATTATTTCTCCTGCATAAGTTATATGTGCGGCTAATAGAAGTGATATAGAGATTAGTAAATGTTTCATATTCTTATGACGAACAAGTCATTGAAATGTCACCATTCGTAATATTGAAAAACTGAAAAACTGAAGGGTTGAAAAATTGAAGTGCCATGCGGATGGTAAAACTTCTGCTATTTTTAATCTTCCTGCTATTCAATTCGTTCTTTGAAATTGTGTGTTCCCTCGCCTACAACCGTTGCCTGTCTGCTGTAGGGGAGCAGGATGGTGGCAGCCGAGTGAGCAGGGATGCTGACGGTGAGCATGAAATCATCGCCCTCGATGCTCCAGTCGGCTTCGACGTTGCCCATGCGACCGCGACACCATGTGAGGTCACCGACTGGGTGAGGGGCGATGGAGATGTTGTCGCCCTGGCGACAGATGCCGAGGAAGTAGGGAACGAGGAGATTATTGATGTGGCCCATCATAAAGTGATTCATGGAAGCACCAAACTCGGGATTCCATTGCTCCGTAAGGGTAGTATAACCCAGTTTGATTTGATAACCATAGCCTGGCACGTCGTAGTGGTTGAGCATCTTGTAGAACAACTCCTGCTGCCCATTGTGAATGAGAGCATTGAAGAGATAACGGTTGCCGACGTCGCCCGTAGTCAGACGGTCACCATGGGCATGGATATCGTTAACCAACTGTTGCAATACCGCCTCACTATCACCTTCAGGCACGAGATTCATCTCAAGAGCGATAGCCTGCGCACACTGGCTGCCTGTAGCAAACTGGTGGGTGGAGGGGTTGTAGAACTCCTTGATGAAGGCTGCCTTGATGCTGTCGGCGCGTGGTTCGCCCATCAGATGGTTCCACCAGTAGTAATGAGCTGTAGACACTAGAGGCATAGGCGTGTTTTGCGCAAAGCCGGCACGTTTGTCGCCATAGTCATACCAGTCGCCCAGTCCCTGACGTAGGATATAGCATGAGTCTTGCGTGGCAAGATAATCCACATAACGCTTCATCTGCGGTCGGTAGCGGTTTACGAGCTTGTCGTCGCCATAGAATGACTGATAGAGGAAGGGTAGGGCGATGAAGGCTCCACCCCACTCAGGCGACTCCAAGAATGGCGGAGCCCATGAACCTTCGAAAATAACGTAGTTTGGCGCTATCTCAGGCAAGGCACCATTGGGGTACTGAGCATCTGCGATATTCTGCATGGTCTGCTCAATCATCGCGCGGCAGTCGTAGTTAGCCACGAGACCTTCACCGTTGAGCCATGTTTGTTCCAGCCACCCTAACTTTTCACGGTGTGGACAGTCAGTCCATACCGACTGCCAGTTGGAGCGAATGGCACGGTCAATCAAACGGTAAGCGTCATTGAAGAGAGGATTAGAACAAGAGAAATCGCCCGTTTTCTCAGCAGAATTATATATGAAGCACGACTCGATGTTCTGCAACACCTCAATGTCGCCCTCTATCTGCAGGTAGCGATAGCCATAGTATGAGAAGCGCGGATGCCATGTCTCAGACTGCAGTTTGTCGCCCTTCAGGGTATAGGTATAGAAATGCGGACGCCCTGTCTGCTTTTGACTGACGTGACGGTCGCGTGTCAGTGTCTCTCCAGGAGTCAGTTTCAGTTGCTGCCCCCGTTTGCCCTTGACGGTAATCTCGGGGAAACCAGCAAGGTTCTGTCCCATGTCGAGTACCAATACGGAGTCGTGCCTTACTGTATCCTTTACGGCATATCGCTCCATGATTCTTACGGGCTTAGCCATCTGTTGGCGCAGCACGCCACTGGGGGTTTCCTGAATGACTGCTGGGTGCCATGCTGCTGGTTGCTCCATACGGGCATCGTAGTCCTCGCCGCCATAGATACTGTTGTAGGTGACAGGCGACGGTGCCCATTGCCATTGGCCGTCGCTGACGATATCCTCGCACATCCCGTTGAGGTACTCGATATGCAGACGAAACAATAGCGTAGGGGGACCAAAGGAAATTCTCATCTTGGCATAGCGAAGTCCATGCTCGTTGTAGAAACCATTTCCTAACAATACCTGAATGGTTTGTGAAGACAGGCCAGTGGTAGGCGACTCAAGCAGCGAGGTGACATCGTATGTGTTGTAGAATATAGTTTTGTCGTAATCGCTCCATAGAGGAGTAAAGGAATCGTTGCCCACTTTTTTGCCGTTGATGGTCAGTTCGTAGAATCCCAATCCAGTGATGGAAACAGTTGCCTTCAGAGGCTTCTCTTTGAGGTTGAAGACCCTCTGCAGCAGTATGCTTCTGCGGCTCAGGGTGTCAGCATTGTTCCAAGCCTCTTTCACCAGAGGATCCTTCAACTTCGCCCCGGTGTAGTTGCGCCCTTCGGGCAGGTGAGCATCGTGACGTGTGATGGCGCCAATCCACTGCGGCTTTACCGTGTCGTCAGCCTCAGAGGCGTAGGCAACGCCATCGATGGAGTAGGCGACCTTGCCGTCATTGATTTCCCCATCGACGCAACGCCGGCCTGAGATATAGAGTCGGAAGCGGCAGTTACAATCGTGAGGCCATGCCGGGAAGAGAATGGGGTTGCCAGCGAGGTCTTCCTGCAGCAGCATCTCCTGCAGTCCAATCATGCCTGCTCCCCCCCTGTTGTGGTCGGGAGCCCAGTCGAAGCCCGGTTCCCAGAATGCAGGAAAGCGATAGGGACCATTGCCCAACTTCTCTGTGTTCAGACGCATAGCCTCCTCTGTCAATCCCAGACATGCCGCCCAGATGTTGTCTTGCTTCCATCCCTTGGTGCTACGCATGTTGATGGCGTGAGGATCCTTGAGATAGGTGTTGCGGGCAATATCAAGGCGAGGCCTTCCCATACCGTATATGCGCCACGGGAAGACGGGGTAGAGCTGCGGCGTCTCGGTGTTCTGTATGCGCTCCCAGCTCTCAGCCGGTGCGATACAGGTGTCGCCGTCGATGACGTGCAGGGGTATGCTGGGTATGACCTCCGTGTCAGCACCAATGTTGTCAAGACTGTTGCGTAGCGCATGTAGTGCGGCAACGGTGCTGGCAGGGTTGCGCGCCATCTTATAGGTCTCGCATCCCGAGCCGGGATATATTACGAGGCCGGGGTAATGTTCCTTGAAGAAGCGAAGGGGCTCCTCTACCAATGGTCTGTATTTATCTAACGTAGTGTCGGGATACCAGGGCAGCATGTCAAGATACATCTTGCCAAATTCCAATGCCGTGTCCCATTCATATTCCAGCCATTTGTTCTTCTCTACTCCCCAGTCATCGCCGTCATGATGCTTGCCATACTCGGCAGGATTAGGTAAGCCGAAATTCTCTATCTGCTCACTGAAGCAGGCACCATCATGTCCCCAGTGATGACGTGACCATTGTATGGCATTGGGCAGCATACGCAGGTAGGTGTCGAGTTGAGGTCTGAGTACGTCGTAATCGCCGCTTTTGAGCATAGGCCAATAGACGAGCCGTTGGTTTTGTGCCGTCATCGTACCGCCTCCCCATTTGCGATAGTCTGGGGTGAAAGTCATGGCAGAATCGACATATACGGGGTCGAAGGTGAATAGTCCGCCATTGAATTTCGTAGGCCATTCTCCATAGGCATTACAGCCGAGCATATAGCGCATCAACTCGTAGTTGCGCACCATCTGCATGACATCAGGAAGCTGACAGTCGGTTTCTATAAAACTTCGTTGCCAATATTCATGCCACCATTTCTGGCTCCTTTTCCTTGAGTCGGCAGCATTGACATACGGAGTTTTCGTTCCAGTTTTCGTCCCCTCTTTCTCTGTATATAGCGAGATGGATATCAGGCTCTTTCTTAATTTCTTCTGTTGGAAATTCCAACTGCGATAGTCTGTTGAGGCATACTTTCCATCGGTGGTGCCAGTGTATGAGAAATCGTCAGCTTGCATGATACCTCCCATCTTCAGATTGCCGATGGGGTTGTAGAGATTGTTTTTGACGGCATCCATGCGTTCGCGACTGACGGTAAAGTCAAACACGGTTTCTTGTTTGTTTTGGTGATAGAAGGCAAGTCGGTCTTTGGAGGCATGGATATTGTCGGCAAGTGTCATGCAGTCCTTAGGAATTATCCACTTATAAGAACACTGCTGGCACTCAGCTTTAGTCACAGGACTGTCCTTGTATCTCCAACTCTCATAACTGAGCATAGCCTTTCGTGCTTGCCGTGATACGATTTCAGCGAAGACGACAGGAGAAAAGACGTCAACCCATATCCTGATATCTACACCGCCTCCCTTGACATAGATGGCTCCTTCATCAAGACACAGGCGCTGTTCGAAGTCATTGCCGTTGAATGGAGAAACGTCGAAATGAAGCCTCCAACGCCCAGCCTTCAGCAGCGTATTGTTCTCATCAAACCATCCGCTCTGTGATATGTAGAAGAGCAGGTCGCCATTCTCCACCCATACGTTCATGCCGATGTCATGTCCTCCGCATGGCATTGACTCGCTGGAGTTCTTGCTTGGCGTCTTCCAAACATAGTCTTTGGGTATATAGTCGGCACCGTGAATGAGTGTCGAGAGCGATAGGAATAATGCGAGTAGGATATTTCTTGTCATAGTAATTACCAGTTATCAGTTCGGAATGAGGATACGGGTAAACCATAGTGCATCAGATCGCCGTCAGCCCAGTCCTTGAAGGCATAACGCACGGCAACGGGAGACTTTACCTCATCACAGACTACATATACGTGATTACGTGATACCCATACCTTCGTGGCAGGGTGAAAGACCTTGTCGGCACCCGCTACCTCAAAGTTATTTGATGTGGTGCCATGTTCGAAATATACCCATTCCTTGCTTCTGTCGAAGGAAACGACAGCTGTGTCATTCTTAAACTCTACATCTTTGTAAGTAGCGAACTCAGGCAGGCCTTTTATGTCGTAAGTATCGGAAAGAGCGAGGATTGCCAAGCGCTCACCAGCTTGGCGTTTCTTCCTGGGGTGAATGCCGTATTCCAGGCCTGCATCCATCAGCACTGCCATGCGAGCATTGGAAATCATCGACTCCGCCTTCAACTGTTGTTCACGCAAATACTGACTGTCGCTCCATTTTATTAGACTGTAGTCGTAAGGTGCTATCTGACAATAGTAGAAAGGGAAATCCCCCTGTTTCCAGTCGTTGCGCCATCCCTCGACCATTGCTTTCAGCAAGGGGGCATAGTAGTCATAGCGTGGCACGTTGTCCTCGCCCTGATACCAGATGGCACCGCGAATGCCATAGCCGATGAGGGGCTTGAGTTGCCCGTTGTAAAGGGCTGTGGGGCAACGCTGCTGAAGCTTCTTCATGTCCTCTTCGGTGACGTGTTGATTGACTTTTGGAAAGGTCTTGAGCCAGTCGGAATGCATCCATGCCTCGCAAGCCGAACCGCCCCACGACGTGCAGATAAGTCCTACAGGCACATCGAGCATGGAGCGCAGAGCCTTGCCAAAATAGTATGCGGTGGCAGAGAAGTCGCGGACGCTGGCACTGTTGGCTTCGTTCCACTGCCCTGCGACGTCCCATTCAGGCGTCAGTGACACGTGGCGCTTAACGGTAAACAGTCTCAGGGCAGCATCCCTGCAATGCAACAGTTCTTCCGTAGTTCCCTCGACGGGCTGCTGTTTGAAGCCCTTCATCTGCATCTCCATGTTTGACTGGCCGGAGCATATCCACACCTCGCCAATCATCACGTTATGAAGCGTGACGACAGATGATTCTGTAAGACTGATTTCGTAGGGGCCTCCTGCCTTGGGCGTTGTAACCCTTACCTCGAAGTCGCCATTTCCGTCAGCCTTTACCTTGTATGACTTATTGTCCCAAGAGGTTTTGATGCTTACTGTTTTGTTGGCATCAGCCTTTCCCCAGATGTTACATTCTGACTGTTGTTGCAGCACCATGTTGTCACTAAAAAACTTAGGCAGCCTGACCTCGGCATTCGCCGCAGTGGCTATCATTGCAACGATGGTGCAAATTAGTTTTCTCATATTCTCAATTTTTCAGTTTTTCAATTATCGGTTGCTCTATGAGTCCTGCAGGCAACAGTTCTTCGCCTTTTGTGCGATACTTTGCATTGGTCCATATACCTTCGTATGGCGCCTTGCCAAGGTCTGCGCCTTGCAGGGCATTATGCCAAGTGTTTACCACTTCTATTTCTATAGTATTCCTGCCTTTCTGTAAGGCACCTGTTATCTCTACCTCGTAGGGAGCGGTCCAGGCAATTCCGCAATCCGTGCCATTAATCCATACGTGGGCAATATCTTTCATGTTGGGGAATGATAGCCATGTACGGTCTTGAGGTATCTCTTTCTTCTTCAGTGTCCACGTTGTACTGTAGCGTGCGTGACCACTGAAATAGCGTATTTTCTCATCCTTATGCTTGCTCCAGTCGAAGAGTTGTTGACTATTGATGGTTAAGCCTGCCTCGTGGAAGGTGATAGTCCAAGGCTCACTGTTTTTCTCTACACCGGGAATGTGCTGTATCATGCGTGGGAGCATTTCATTCCCTACGTTGGAATAGTCGCTGTGTCGGTAATGTATGAAGAGCGAACCATGAGCAGGCATGGTGAGTGTGCCTTGATAGTCGTAGGATTCGTTTGTAAGGGGATTAAACGCCACCGCCTTACCTTCGTTCTCGCGGAAAGTAGGCGAAAAAGTCATTTCTTGATTTGTTTGGTTTGAGAGGAAATAGATATCTTCATCCTCTCCCGCACGATGAGTGTAGGCAATACCTTCAGGCACTACGACGTCGGGGGCAATACCTTCAAATGTACTTCCCTTGTAAGGCTTGTCGATAATTATGACGCCCTGTCTGAGCAGTTGTGCTATGCGGTTTTTCGTTTCTAGGGAAACCATAACCCATTCTGGAATAACCAATACCTTATAGTTAAATGGCTTATGAAGCAAGGCGTCCTTGTTCATGGAGTCATACTGATAGCCATGTAGTGGATTTATCCAGTCTTTCAAATCGAGGATTCCTGCAGAATGACGCACTCCCACTGGTGATTCCTCCATAGGCTGTTCGACGTTGGCAAGTCGCTTGCGCTCTGAGGCTACACGCTCCGTACCAAACAATCCTGGTAGCATAGTCACAAGGCGGTCGGGGGTAAAAGCACGACTTGGTATTTCCTCGCCTGTATAGACGGCGATGTCAACCACAGGCTTCCCCCTTTGCAGGAGGGTTTGACAACGGGTGATATAGTCAACAAAGGGCTTTGCTTCAGGGAACCACGTCTGGTCGCGCTGGAAGAAAAGTCCAATGCCGTCGAGCGTCATGCCCGGCTTCCGGTCGAGCCAGGGGTTATGAGTGTTGACGTGGAAGAAAAGGCGATTCATGCCCAAGGCAAAGTATCTGTCTAACAACGACTTAATGCTAGCAGGAGTTTCGTCCCAAACACCACGCACTTCCGTAAATCCTTCAGCCTGCACGATGTTCTTGCCATATATGTGAGCACCGCTGATGGCGTCGAGCATGTCGTTGGGTTTGTCGTGAGTGGGAGAGTTGAACCAGTATTCGCCCATTGGCACGTCGACATACTTGTAGTGCTCTATGCCGTCGCTGACCATCGTGGGCGCTACGCTCTCTGATGAGAAACCTACTCCATACTCTTTGGCTTTCTGGGCAACGGTGACGAAGAATACTTCGTTGATGAGTTCATTGATAGTCTGGCGTATGTCTCTCAGCGTCTTCTCCGCCCCCATCATAGGAACGCCAGCATAGACGGGCAGCAGTGGCAGGATGTCGTAGCCGCGTCTGCGCTTAAACTCCTGAGCGAAGTTCTTGCTCCAATTCTGCGAACCGCACTCCCACGAGTCGACATGCAGATATTTGATGGCTTTGTGATTAGGGCGTTGCATAAAGAGTCCAAACCAACTGTCTACCTGCTTGCTGACGGCTTCTTGTGAGAATTTGTCGCATTCCAATCCCTTTGCTCCACCGGCTGTAGCATTGGTATGCCCTGTAGAGGTATGTCCCATTCGCAGAATGCGCCATGTGCCTTTAGGCAAATCTATTTCAACGAGGTCGCCAACGATTTCACCACGAATTAAGTCAGAAGGGCTCAAGTAGTCATTGACAGACAAATCTTCCTTCGCTGTTTCTGGTGCAATGCGCCAAACGTAGCCAGCCTTACCCTCCCAGTTGTCGATGAGAGGCCAACAGCCAAACTTTACATTCTTCAGTCGTAAAACTGCTTTCCACTTGGCGGCATCTAAATCCTCGGCACCAGGCTCAGTGCCTTCGGGTGTCCATTCGAAACGGAAATACTTGGCGCGGGTAGGAGGAATACTGAATGTCGTATTGAAACCCGTATTCTGCCAACCCTGGCGGGGAGGGGTGAGTTGTTTGACGTCGTAGAAGGCAATGCCGTCATCAGAAGCTCTTACCTTAAAACGCTGACACTGGATATTCGTGCCTGACGGTTCTATCTCGATATTACGCACCAACGTAGGTTTATCAAACTCATATTGTATCCAGCATGACTCGTCGGCGCATAGCACACCTTTCGCATTTATTGTGACCTCAGGGGAATAGGATAGAGCGCCCTTAGGAGTTCCCAATGGCACAGTGACGGGAATGGCATATACGGCAATGTCTTCATAATAGTTATCGTAGTGTTGAGGCTTTGACATACGGAAATGTCGGAAGCCTCCACTGACTACTGTATCACAGAAAACGATTTTCTGCATCGACTCTTCTGGCGAAATCCATGGACCGCCAGCGAGTGCAAAGCCATCACATACGTGGATGCCCACACCCAATCCAAGACTGTCGGCCTGCGCAAGGGCACAGTCAGCCATGCGCCAAAATTCCTCACTTAAGGCATCAGCTGACCCTTGGTATTCGGGACGTTCTTTTGCTCCACGAATGGGCATGAGGTAACAACCTCCTAAGCCCACATCCTTCATCGCTTTCAAGTCTGCCCTAATGCCCGCCTCTGACACGGCACCATACATCCAGTACCAGAAAGTCCAGGGCTTCGTGGTGTCGTTAGCTTGCGATAAACTCGCAAGGCAAAAGGCAAAGACAATTGTTATCAGTCGCTTCATATTAATCAAATCTTAGGATGGCGTCAATATTTCCTTTGCCCTTGCTCCAATAGGGTTGTGCGCTGGGACCATTCAGGTCTGTGGTGTTCACCTTATTGCGAACAGCCGGAATGACATTGAGGATGGATATGCCTGTCTCTGGAAGTTCGTAGAGCAGGTGGTCGCGACCATCACGAGGGGTATAGACACCTATATATGCACGCTGTTGCATAACAGGAGAAGGCAAGATGCCAATGGTTCCCTCGCTGGTGTTCATTTTCATCCAGTCAACATTTGCAAAGTAGCCCTTGAACTCAGGATACTCCCACGACTCACCAGGTATGGGATCGTTGTAGTCGTTATGCCAAAAGCCAAATTGTGAACCCTCCATACGATTCTGCCAGACGCGATACGGACCATTGCCCACCCATTGCTTGCTTTTCAACATAGTCTCTGGATAGTCGAAGCATATACCCATCAGGTCAACCACGCCATTAAAATAATAGTCAACATTCAGATATACTCTGCCGTCAGCGAGAAAATGCCAAGTAACCGTATTGACAGAACCATGCAGATAGTTGGCAACCAACGCACTGTCGCTGAAGGTGAAGCCATCGAAAGCACCTTGGTCTGGATATTCTGTATATTGCGTTTTCTTATTGAAAGCCTCTTTGTCGTCATGGTTATAGAAACCGTCGTCAGAGCGGTCAGAGCGTTTAGCAGCTACGAAGCGTGGGCCATTGCAGAACGACAATTTTTTGCCATTCACATTGACTCCCATCAGCATACCCGTCTTCTTGCTGAAAACATACTGGCAAGAGCCATTTTGAATCGTCAGTTGGTTGTCGTTCTCTGTATAAGAATACTTCTGTGTATTCTCTTTCAAATATAGCTTATTGAAACTGCCTGTCTTTGTGTTGTGACTCCATGTAAAGATTTCCTTTCCAGCGGGATCGATAGCAGTCAGCTCAATCACATCTGCATTCGTATTTTCTATATTCAGCTTGGTCTCCTCTCCTGGTGCCACGTTGGGCGAGGCCAGCTTGCCTTCCTTAATAACCTTTACAGCAGTACTTCCGTATTCAGGCATGTTGAGCAGTCTGTAGCTGAACTGGCAGTCTTTCAGGTTAGTAAAGTTGTAGCAGTTCTTAATGGTGAAGGCATTGTTTTCAAAATGCAATACCTGCACAGGGCTCCATACCTCGCGTATGGTATGATAAGAACCTTCCTTCTCCATGTGTGGCCCCACGATGCCGTCAGCGCCGAAGTTTCCTACGCAGTCGACTATGTTGTTCTGGTCTGTACGTACCACACCCTGGTCCATCAAGTCCCACAGGAAGCCTCCGGCACAACGTGAATTCGACATCATCAGTTCCCAGTAGTCCTTCAACCCTGCGCCATGTCCGCCGTCATAAAGACCATGCAGAAACTCCGTAGGCATAAATATCTCCTTCTGGCGCATATACTCTGCCGTCTCGCCCCACGAGCGATAGTGCTTGGTTTCAAAACCATTGCGGTTAGCCCAAGGGTAGAGGACGACACGCTGCTGAGGGTCAAGTTTTGTGAAGACAGCCTCCAGTTCATAGTTGAAGCCTCCCTCATTACCATTGCTCCAGAAGATTATACTGGGGTGATTGATATCGCGTGTTACCATCTCTTCTACTATCTGACTGCCTACTATCGTTTCGTGTGCCCAATGCCAGCCTGGCTGTTCACATTCTACATACAGACCTAACGAGTCACAGGCATCCAGAAATTCCGGGTCGGCAGGATAGTGGCTCAGTCTGACGGCATTCATATTCATGCTCTTGATGAGGAGCACGTCTTCTATGTTTTTTGCTTTGGAGAGCGTGCGCCCCGTCTCTGGCCGGAACGAATGGCGGTTGACACCCTTGATGATGACCTTCTGACCATTGATAAAAAGACCGTCCTCGTTGTCACCGTTATAGCGATGCCTGTATTCTATTGTACGGAACCCGAACTTCTGGCGTTCCACATGAATGGTCTTGCCCTGTGCATCCTTGAGGGTGAATACCGCTGCATACATGTTGGGTTGTTCAGCATTCCATAACTTTGGATTCTTGACGCAGAAGTCAATCTTGGCAATATCGCTGGCTGTGGTAAAGGCAGGACTGGTAGCGACTTTCTTTCCCTTTGAGTCTATAATATCGACGCTTACTGTGCTGCCAGGCAAAGCTCTGTTTAGGAATACATCTGCCATGAAGTGACCGTCAGCCTTGGCATTGATTGCCATGCGCTGAATATTATGGGATGGTTTCGATATAACGAAGACAGGGCGCCAAATACCGCCGAAGTTCCAATAGTCTGCACGTCGCTCGGCAAGGTTGACCTGCGGGTTGGAGCTCTCTTTCAAAACCTCCACTTCCAGACGATTCTTCTTTGCTCCAAAGAATACACGGTCAGAGATATCTATCGTATGACGGGTAAATCCACCTTGATAGGTGCCTTTACCAGCCTTGCGACCATTTATCTGCACATGGATTTCCGTGAAGGCAGCCTCAAACACTAATTGTATCTGTCGTCCTGCCCATTCCTGAGGCAGTGAGAACTCAGTCTTGTAGTAGCCTTTCTCATCGGCAATACCCTCGGGTGTTGCCTTTCCGTAGAAACGCATACCGTATTGATAGGTGCCGAATCCCTGCAACTCCCAACAGGAGGGAACGGCAATTTTTGCCCATTCCCCGGCCTTACGCCCGTCAGAGCATTTGAAATCCCACTCTACGGTGTCGTCACATCCTGTACCACTCAAGTATTGCAGTCGGGTGTTTACATCCACCGACTGCGCCGTAATACCCATCTGGCATGCCGTAAGCACAAGTAATGATAGTATATGTCTTATCATAAGAATTTTCTTTTATTTATATATAATATCTTATTAAGTAATGACTCCCGAAGTCGGTTTTTGTAACCGATTAGCATCTGATTATGTTCTAATCGTTATCTGATTAGAATGTAATCAGATAGCGATTAGACTGTAATCAGACAGCAATAATACGACGAGGATAAAGCACTTGGTTTACAATGGTTTAGTCAATGGGTAGTATGCGAATCCGTAGTGTTTGGGGTGTTGTGGGTACGGTGTACTTTTTGAGTACGCCAGGGCCGCAACTGCTGTTGCCTAAACCCATCACCGCACAGTCTATTGACAGATATACCTTGCCCTGCTCCCGTAACTCATAGTCGTGTGTCTTGCTTGCAAGATATGGAGCAGAATAGGGTAGTGCGGAGAATGAGAACGGAGTGTCCACTGCCTCTATGCGTATGCCTTTGCCTTTTTTCGTCTTTAACTCCACGAGTGTACAATCCTCATGATTTCCAGAGTCCTGCGGACGCGGGTAATGAACATATTGTTTGCTGACGGTAGACTGCCACGAGCCTACAGGGCAGGATTGCTTGCGGTCGGGATAGTTGTCCCAAGGACCACGCCCATACCACGTCAGTTGCTCGTAGTCACGAGGCAGTTCGATGACAATACCCAGTCGGGGAATAGGCGGCAGACTATCAGGAATGGTAAAGGAGAAACACCATTCGTTACCATTCTGCTCCATTGTCATAGGAATACGCAGCGTGTCGAGGCCGCAACGCTTCCAGTCCTTTGCCAGCCAATTGCCGAAACTCTTGTCGTTGTCGGTAGGCGCACGGAATACCTGAGGCTTGATGGTAGAGATAATATCGTTAATATCAGACACCTTCGCCTTCGCCTTCAATGGCTTTGGCTTCTGAGTGTTGACGCTTACCTCTGGTCCATTGCCATACACTGCCTGTACCTCATAATACTTCGGAGTCAAGGTGCGGTCGCTCATCACTACACCATTCATACAGAAAGCATGCAGGTTGGGCTTGTCACCAAAGTCTCCACCATAGAGTACCTTTTCAACCGTCTTACCATCTACAACTTCCCTCTGGATGATACCCTGGTCTACCCAGTCCCATATAAAACCACCAAGCAAACGCTTGTTGGAATTGATTTCATCCCAGTATTCTTTGAAGTTACCTAAAGCATTTCCCATGCAATGGGCATACTCACTGGTCAATACAGGACGTGGTCCACCGTCAGAACCCTGCCATATACAATGATCACCCTCTCTTAGGGCTATTTCCATCAAACGCTCCCAACGCGCATTCTCCGCACGTTCATTGTCGCTGCCCTCTGGTATGCCAGGATTGAGATACTCTGACATCACACGAGGATAGAAACGGGAGATGACATCGACCGTTGATGGGTCGGGAGCACCCTGCGCACCCTCGTAATGGACAGGACGTGTAGGGTCGAACTCATGCAGCCATGCAGACATGGCTGCATGGTTGGGACCATAGCCGCTCTCATTGCCAAGACTCCAGAATATGACGCTTGGATGATTCTTGTCGCGCTCAGCCATACGGATAGCTCTGTCGAGAAAGGCGTCAGCCCAATCAGGAGTAGATGCCAGAGTGCCGCGCAGGCCGTGGGTCTCGCAGTCAGCCTCGTCCATCACATACATTCCGATAGAGTCGCAGAGCTCATACCATCGCGGACAGTTGGGATAGTGTGACAGGCGTACTGCATTGACATGGGCAGCCTTCATCAGCTGCAGGTCCTTGAGCATCAGTTCCTCCTTCATCACACGGGCTTTGTAGGGGTCGTGCTCATGTCGATTGACGCCACGTATTTTGATAGGCTGACCGTTGATGAGTAACTGTCCGTCGGCTATACGGATAGTGCGGAAGCCAACCTTCTGATTGATCTGTTCGATAATGGTACCGTCGCTCTTTTGCAATTGCAGACAGAGGTTATAGAGATAGGGGCTTTCGGCGCTCCACAGGTGAGGGTTGCTGACCTTAATCTCCATGCGGTTGAACTTACGATAGCCACGTTGCGGATACCATTCATTCATAAGTGCAGCCTTGTGGGCGAGGTCAAGAACCTCTACGGTTGCGACAGAGTCGCAGCCAATGGTAGTGTTGCCATCAGACAAAGTGGCAATGAGATGATAGCCGTCTCCCGTCTCACCGCCATAGACGGAGAATTGGGGATTGATTTGCAACACGCCGTCCATAGAGGCACGCACCGCCACATCTCTCAGGCGGATATCGGGAGTATGATAAAGCAGCACGTCACGATGTATGCCGCCGAAACGCCAGAAGTCTTGGTCTTCTAGATAGGAACCGTCGCTGTATTTATATACCTCGATGGCAATATGATTTGTGCCCTCCTTGATATATGGTGTGACGTTAAACTCCGATGGTTCCATAGAACCCTGGCTATATCCAACCCTCTCACCGTTGATCCATACATAGAAGGCACTCATCACGCCTTCAAAGCGTAAGAATGTCTGTCCTTCCTGCCACCCCCGTGGCAATATGAAGGTACGCTTATATTGTCCAGTAGGATTGCGCTCCACATAGGTGGTCCATTCCTTCTTTGGTTCCTTCATGACATAGGGTGGGTCAATCTTAAAGGGATAGCCTGCGGAGATATAAATGGGAGTGCCGTAGCCATTAACTTCCCAGTTGGCAGGAACGTTTAGAGTGTTCCACGCAGAGGCATCATAGTCCGTGTGGTAGAAATCGACGATGCGTTCGTCTGGAGTCTTTGTCCAGCGGAACGACCACGAACCGTTGAGGGATAACTGTCGGTCCCCCTTCTGCTTGTCGTATGGTATAAAGTATGCGCGTGCAGGCTCTCTGTTGATTTGCAGCACGTGATTGTCTTCCCAGTCGTGATGCTCTTGTGCACCGATGGTAAGAGAAGACAGGAGGGAGAGAAGGATTATCTGTCGTTTCATGTTATTCTATCGTGAGATTATCAAATAGCATGTTGTTAATACCGTCACCAGTAAGGACTACGTGATAGTGTCCGGCATTTATTTGTGTTCCAGTCGTGATACTGGTCATCTTACGTTTGGTTTTCTTCTGCTGAGTTTGCAGGAACGTGACATCGGCATCTTTATAGACCACCTCCTTTGTGTCTGTAATGCGCACCCTCAACTGACGTGCCTTTTCCGGATTGTAGTATTTCCATCGGAGCGCATAGACTTTTGCGACTCCCACATTAAAGTCCCATTCCATCCTGTTCTTCACTTTCTTGCCTTCTATTTCAATGGCGGTCCTAGCACGTGGTGGCAACAAAGAGTCTGGTGTTTTGACAAGGATGTCATTATTGAAGTCAGCCCATAACGATGTAGAGACAGGCAGGATTTCCTGTCGCTGAGTCTTTGTCGCGGTCTTGTCGTCAGTAGCAATGGCGATGGCGGCAATCACGGCCTGTCCCGCCTTGACCTTGGGGAAGTCAATCTTGATTTCCTCATCTTGGTTGTCAATCTCTATTATGCGTTTATATGGTTTTCCATAATGCGCTTGTGCCCATATGTCTAAGTCGTGGATATACGTCTTTCCGTTGACGGCGACGTCAAAGATTCGCAGTCCCTCAGCATCGTGCTGACGATACCACGGTTCGATGAAGTATAGTTCGATGCGGTATTTGCCAGGGGTGGCAGGGAAATGGAAACTCAGTTTGTGGCGTCCGAAGCGTGATGTCTGGAAGAGTGGCGAAGATATGGAGTCATTGAAAGTCTGTGATGCCTGATAGGGACTGATTCGTAAGGAATCATTCACGAACTGTTCACCCCATGAATGTGACCACAGCTTACAGTCCTGCATCCATCGATTGCCATGCTTGTCTGTATAGTCATCACCTCCGCAGTTGAGGCGATACAGGTAGGTGTAACCCTCGGCAGGTATCAGACATTGCTCATCGATGATAGCCGTCTTGGGCGCTATGGGTTGAGTGTCGTAGTGTTGTTGATACATATAATATGCATCTGTAGGTTGATCCCAGATGGTGAAGAGACCTTTGTGATTGAATGGTCCTACTTTGTCAACACGGCGCAGTGCCTCGTCAGGTTGTCGTCTGCCAGGATTGTCATGACTGGTGAGCAACCATTGGAAATGTCCACAGATACTGTCTTTTACTTGTTCGGCAAGATGTACTTTCTTCATCAGAATGTCACAGAACTTCTCTTCCGTATAGTTCTCACCGGTATGGTTGCCAAGTGTACGCCACGCCCCGTATTCTCCATTCAATAACTGCTCAGGACGCTTCATCTCATTGCCGTAGTTGTCGATGTCACCACCATAGGTGCCGCTCCAGTTCTGTACCACGTTCCAGTCGGTTCCCTCTCCTCCATTACAGGTGGTGATGAGACGTGAACTTCCACAACGGGGATCCATCTCGCGAATGATGGCGCTACACTCTTCTGAGAAATCCTTTGGTAGCGTACTTTCGTTTTGTAATCCCCATAAGATGATAGAGGGAGAGTTGCGGCGCTCCTTCACCCATTGGCGCAGGTGGCGCTTGAAACTCTCACGGAACTCGGGGGTGTCGTACCAGATATGGGCAGAGAACTGCGGCCACCAGAGGATGCCCTCTTTGTCGAGTAACTCCTGATAGTGTAGGTTATGGGGTTGGTGAGCATCACGGAAAGCATTGAAACCTGCATCCTTTACCATCTTGATGCGAGCCTCTATCTGTTCGTTGGTGAAGGCATGGCTTTGCCCAAACTCATGTTCGTATTCGCATATACCATTGATAAACACGGGTTTGCTATTCAGCATAAAGCGCTTGTCACCATCTTTTCTACTTAGAGGCCATGAAGCGACAGCGAAACCATAGGGAGTATTAGTACTCTCGGTAGCCTTACCATTGCGCTTGATAATGGTGCTTACATTGTAAAGATATGGACGGTCTGTACTCCATCGTGTAGGATTGTTGATACTTGTTGCTTGACGGATAGTCTTGCTTTCTCCAACCTTGAGTTCTACGGCTTCGGTAAGACGAATGACCTGTTTGCCATTCTTCTCGCATAACTTATTTGTTAGCTCAAAACTGGTGGTTTGTTGACTGTAGTTCTTTATCTCTGTCTCGATAAAGAGACTGTCGCAAGCGTCGTTGTGCCATACATGTACTCCGAATGGCTCAATCCTGACAGGGTCAGTTGCTTCCAATACTACAGGACGGAAGATGCCGAAGGGCTGGCTGCCTTCGCTGAATCCCCATTCACTGCTGCAACCACCGCATACCCACGGCATATCCGTAATACTGGAGGGGTGTGATACATTGACGGTTAGCGTATTATCTCTTCCTATCCGTATATACGGAGTAACATCAATAGTCTTGGTGGTGCGCCCGATATCATGACGTCCGAGACTGTGACCGTTAAGAGTAATGTCTGCATAGGTGCCTACTCCCTCGAAACGCAGGAAGTACTGTTTGTCTTTAAGGTTGGGAGCAAGGAATTTTTTTTGAAATACGGCATTACCATGCAGATTACCGTGTACTTTCTGCACTGCACCATAATAGTCGTCGAGATTAAGCGGAATGTCGTTGGTAAAGGTCTGTCCGTTGAAAGAAATCTCCCAGTTGTCGTTTAATGACTGCGTATAGCGGTGTCCCGTCGATTCAGGGGTGGGGAAATTGACCTCGCTCTTGCCTAAATGCTTACTGGTGGCTAGGGCAATGCCGCGCTGCTGGTTGTTGTTGACAGCACAATAGAAATGATAAACCACACCATTGTGTTTCACAACATAACTCTTGTGGGCAAACAAATCGTCATAGGGTTTGGAGGGGACAATCAGGTCATTGCCAGTCCAGTCTGTCCAATTTACAAGATCGCGACTGGCTGCGAAGGTGTTGAAGGCATTATATTCCCGAGTGGGATTGAAGGCAGAGAAATAGAACATAACCCAGAGATCATTTATCCTGACAATCTGGGCATCACCAGTTATTGTTCCGTCACTATCGTGGGCAAACACGGGATTACCATCGTAGCGTTTCCAATTCTTTAGGTTCTTGGAGAGAGCGATACCAATACGCTCTCCTTTGGGATGGGTGTCATCCTTGCCACCAGCATTGTAGAACATTACGAATGGATATTGCTCTTCACCCTTGATACGCTGTTGCTCGTCCTTAATCCAATAAATGGTACTCTTATACAGTGTCATTTGTTCCCACCACTGGGCCTCTTTGTCGTCGTAACTTATCAAAGGGGTAGACTGCGTATCCCACTGATGTACCGTTGTGATATCTTTGCCTGTGGAGGCTATCCCTATACTCAATGGGGCATTAACAGCTTCATAGCCTGTTCCTGACCCACCGATATAGGAAATATAATGGCGTTTCTTATATGGTTGCATCTCATAGGTTCCACCCCACTCGAAGTCAATGAGGGCAGGAAAACCACCTCGCTGATTTTGGTCCCAGCTCTGTTGTCCGTCGACAGGGTAGGCGAGGATTCGTCCTAAGGTAGTCCAATGCAGTAAATCGTCAGAGGTGGCGAGCCACGTCTCATAACCGCGACCGTCTGTTCCGTCCTTGCCGTTATATACCACATAGGTCATCATCCATTTGTCATTGGCCCAAAAGACTGTAGGACAGTCTATCTTATGATAGTTGTCTGTAGGAGCAACGACCAAACCATACTTATAGGGTGTACGTACCTCTTGATAGATACGGCTCATCTCCTCTTGGGTAATTGGCTGGGCACCTACCGTTAAAGGCAGAAAGATAAGCAGGTATAAGATAATGTTCTTCATACTTTTTATTTTTGAAACAGCCAGTCTACTTCACCAGAAGGACCATTGAGTCCACAGTCACGGGGCTTGATGTCACTGCTGGTAAAACCAGCCACCATAAGGATTCCCTTTGGCAGACGTAGCGTTTGGTGTCCCTTAGGTAGCGAATATTGGTGGATATTTATCTTTGGCATCTGCACGACACTGATGGCGTTAGTGAGTAGGGATTCAGCTTGTCCATACTCATTACCCGTAGCATCAATCTCCAGTTTAGGAGCTTTTGCCCATTTTGAATCTTCATCCTTGAATAGTCCTACGAGTAACTTCACAGGTTGTTCACTTTCATATTCGATAGTGGTACCTACGATACGTGTTGTGTCACGATTGAGGACGAGCGCTTGCAATCCTACAAGTTCGGGGGCAACGGAGTCGACAGGTGTGTCGGGGCGATTCTCGAAGAGGATAGCTCCCTTCTTTAATGTTGTGAGTTTAGAGTTGGGACCTGAGAGTTTTACTTGTGCGGGGATGATAGGCTGAATATATGCATCAGACTGTGTGATAGGATTTTTCAGTTTTTCGAGATTCTCCTTGAAAGCATTGAGCTCTTCTTGATAGAATACAGCCAGTTCACCCCAAGTCTTCATCTTGCCTCCATCGCCACCTATGGGAATGCGACGCTGTGCGGTCTGCATAGAGTTGGCATAGAGATAGTTTTGATCTGCTAGTGCTGTCAGTGTATTCCAGTGTTTCAAGCTGCTCTCAAGAAGAGGTACTGCTGCGTCAAGATATTTCGTGTCCAGCGTCCATTTATAGTTGAGCACTTGCTGTGCAGCAAGCACTTTAGCTCTGAATGCATTGGCAAAACGCAAGTAGCATTCCATATCGTCTCTTACTCTGCATAGCTCATCGGTATGTCGTGTGCCCTTTTCTATTACGTGAGTCATAGCCTTTGCTGCCTTCATGCCGTGGGCAACGCACTCGTTGACGATATCTAAAGGCAGTTCGCCGACATGTTGTTCGCCTTTCCATTCCTTCTCTACGTATTCGATGAGTTTTTCTCCTTGTGGTCCGCAACTCTCATAGAAGCCTGGATAAATAGTGTACTTATATGGATTCACAAGTTCGCCCATTGTCATACCAAGCAACAAAGTCTGTCGATTACCCTCTGTGATACCGAAACGGCGAAGCAGCTTGGGTGCTATCTCACCGGCCTCGTCGTAAGCCTTCAATAGTTGTCCGGCAGCAATGGTGTCGATGCCGTAGTAGTTAGCCAGTTGCAGTTTCCAGTAAGTATAGTCTTGCCCACGGTTACAGTTCCAGGCATAGCGTCCCCATACGCGATACCACATCCAGTCGCGGTCGATTTGCAGTAGGCGACTGCCATCCTCTATTTTGTCTGCCGTATATGGCCAGTCCCAATAAGAAGCCTGCGGATATAGGTGCAGGCCCTTTGAATGATGAACACGGTGCATTGCCTGAACAACTTTCTGAGTGAAGGCAGGTGACGACCAACGCCACGGCTCCAGATTGGCAAGTATGTGTACGTTATCGATATGGATAGGAGCAACAGTAGCCAGTTGACGATGCGTTTCCCCCCAAGGACCGCCAGGTTCGTAGGTTGTCAATGACTCTCCCGTGTATTTGTTCATTGTATATATGTTTGGGTAGATTGGGAGAGAGGCTTTCAGTACGGCAGGTCCGTCGGTGTCATGGTTACGCAGGATAATAGGAGGTGTATCTGTGCGTCCTGATGCTTTCAAACCGTCTTTAATTCCGGGAATCACCGTTTCCGTCATCCATTTGATGTCGTTGTCGATACCCGACATTGCTTCGCCGAGACAGATTAAGAAGCCCACCTTCGGATATTTCTCGATGAAGGCGGCTATTGACTTACGGGTATAATCAGCAATCAGCGGAGTGATAGGACGGTTACGGTCCTGCGTCTTTAATCCGTAGTGGTCTGCAAAGGGTTTGCTGAGAATGATGTTATAGAACATTTGAATCACGCGGATACCACGTCGGTCTGCCTCGTCGACAAGAAACCCAAACATCTCTTGGTTCTTTGCCATTGTGACATCATCGACCTCTGGAGCAAAAGGATATTCATCGAGTTTCACCAGAGATGCGAAAGGATGCCCGTTCCAGAGATATACCGTGTTCATGTTGTTCTCTGCGAGTAAATCCAGATACTTGATCCATAAAGCCTTGTCATAGAACCATGGGAAATTCTCTGGGGTATAAGGATATTCATAGACACGATGCCCAGGAAGGTAGATTGTCTTCTGTAGTCCAACACACGCACCTCGCAGTTTCATCTGTGGCACCTCACTCTGTGTGGAAAGATTGCAGAGTGTGGGGTTTTCCTGTAATAGTTCTAATAATTTGTTAACGCCATAGATTGCACCAGCACCGTCGTTGCCGATAATGCGGACATGCTTGCCTTTCCTGATAAGTGTGAACCCTTCAGCTTCTCCATTTTCAGTTACCTCAATAGATACGTTGAACTTACCTTCTTTACTTGTCAACAGACTGGCGGCATAATTAGTCTGTGGATTCACGTTCTTGACTTTTACCTTCGCATAGGAAAATGCCGTATTCAACAAACACAGTGCTAATATCAGTTTTTTTATCATAGGGCTATTTTTATTTCTTGTTTTGCAGGAATCTCTATAGTCTTCTCTCCAATGATTAGGATTCCATGTCCACCGTCACTATATATGGTAACCTCATATTTGTTTATTGCCACATGTATCTTTCCAAAAGGAGTCGGAACATCACCTTCCATCCACTGTAAGTCTCCCAGGTCAGGTTTCACAATATACTCCTCATAGCCAGGTTTGGTAGGTTGTACTCCTAAGTAATACTTGCCGATTAGGTAAACAGGACTGGCTCCCCAGGCATGACAGAGACTCTTACCGTAAGGCCTTCCATACATAGCAAGATGTTGTGTTCCCGTTTCTTCGGGGTTGTATTTTTCCCAGAACGAGGTAGCACCTTCGCGGAGCATACCGCCCCAGTAGTCACGAATCTCCTGTAGCACCTGTGTCTGCAAACCGTCCATGCAGAGCGTTTCCAGTTCGTAGAAGCGCATATAGGGGGTGGTGATAGGATCTATGTCAGGATTGAGCATGACACTCTGCATAATCTCTTTCCGCTGTTCCTCATGTGCCAGTCCATAAAGGATTGCGAACATATTTGGGAACTTTGTGATCTGTTTGTTCATCTGTCCTTCCTCTATGGCATGGTAGTATGCCTTCTTCTCATCGTTCCAGAAAGTCTGTTTAATCCTGTTGCGAAGTGCCTCTGACTTCTCGCGATAGTCTGTTTTGTTGATTCCTAAGAGCTTGGCACATTCTCCCATCGTCTCCATCGCTTTCATGAGTAGAATCTGTTCAAAACATAGAGTACCGCGTTTGTGCATGGGGAAATCGACCCAGTCAACAAATATCCAATCGTCAGGTTGTCCCTCAGCCATACCATCGCTGTTCAGACGTCCTTCAACATACTCCATCAACGTAACCATACGTGGCCACATCTCCCGGACAAAATCTTTGTCGGCAGTATACAGGTAGTAGTCATAGATGGATTTAAACCAATAGAACGTGTAATCCATGATGGTATTGACATGTGCTGTAACAGGGTCTTTTCCACGTAATTGGCGGATGGTACGCTTAACACATTCTGTATCGAAGCGAAGATAGTAATTCATTAGATATGACTGAATGGCGTCACCGCTCCATGTCCAGCGGTCGCGCTTGATGCCATCCATAAAGAACTCGCGAGTCGTGAGATCCATGGTATAGGCAGCGACATTCCAGATGTGGTTTATTTCTTCATCGGAACAGCGGAATGCACCGGTTCTGTCCATGTTGATGGGGGCAAATTCATAGTCCATTAGAACTTCATCGAAAGTAGTGCCTTCTTCTGCTTCAATATAGACGAAACGGAAAGCTTTAGATGTCGCAATAATGTCGCGACATATCGGACTTGAGAGTACATCGAGTGTTTCGCAGTATTCTTTGTCAAGAGCTTCCTCACGGCTTTCACCATAATATATATGAATGAGACCTTGGAGGTTTTTGATTTTCAGGAAACCAAATGTTTCCTGTCCGAAGTCATAGAGAGTGGCGTTAGTCGCTATGTTATATTGATATACTGGGCGTTGTTCACTACGTTCCAAGCGGTATTGCGAGGGAGGCGTTTCGATGTTATTGAAATTCCAAGAGGCAGCTGGCACATAGATGCCTGAACCGTGAGCTGCTCCGTTTTCATCAATCCATATTTTATCCTCATAAGTGGCAAGCCAGGTGGAGTCCGTACAAATGGTGGCACCTTCGATGAAGAGGGCTGGTGGCGTTGCTTGATTCCATACCTTGATATTCAGTTTGTGTTTACCTGCTGGTACTACAAATGACTTGGGTTGCCCAAACTGCAGTTTTCCGTCAAGGGCGAGGTTGAATTGCCCTTCACAGGCAATGGTAATCGTTTCCTCATGTTCGAGATTAAACTCGCGTGAAAACTCTACCGTTACATAGTGTGAATCCTGTTTCCAGAATGGTGGAAACATTGCTCCACGTTCCGTACGACGGTTATTGAAGATATTTCCAAGCCATATCTCGAAATCGCCGGGATACCAAATCCAAGTTGACTTTTGACTATTTGCTGATACCTGAATTGCGTTTGATGTTTTCATTTTATTGATACCAGCATTTTGTTTGATGTTTTCATTTACTTGCGGTCCGTTATTCTCCCAGATATTACAGGGACCGTTAGCATTCTGTAGAAATTTCTCCTCAGGCGTCCAGTTATTACGTATGGTAATGTTGGAAGACCCTTCGTCTGTATAGAGGTAGAACCAATGATTCGGATCGTGTACATAACTAGGTTTAGCAATGTCGCGTACTACATTTTCAGAGATGACTGTACCTGGTTGATTACCGAGGGTATATATGCCTGCGCAGTCATACATGTGTTGGGCATAGTTGTAGATTAGGTTTGCATGTACCCTGTTGTTCTTCATGCAGATGAGATCACGATTCCATCCCCAACCCAATGAGATACCCGTATAACTGATATCATGGATGGTGTTGTGCTCAATGGTGATGCCGCTGACATAACCAGCGGCTATCGCTACACATCCCCAGTCTTCATTAGTAACATTATAGAACTCCGACTGCTCAACGGTCTGTCCACTACATATTTCCCGGAAGTCCGTAGGGTGGTAGGGAAGATGGGTCTCCAATCCATTGGGTGAGAAAGAACCGCATACGTAGCCATTCATGGCAATGTCAGTAAAAATGCATTTAGTTGTAGAACCGCGGCGACAAGCTATGACATAATCCAAGCCAGAGCCGCCAAGGTGTTCAAAACGACAGCCATCGAAATTGACATTCTCCGTATAGCGCAGTTCTACGGCGGCGTCAGCACGCCCGAGCCAACCCTGATTGTCAAGTTTGTGGTTGTTGGTACGGTCAATTGATGGACGCAGTTTATAGGCTTCCGTCAGATACATACCAGACTGCAGGGGAACATGTCCTTTTTCAGATGGTCGCATCCATGTGGTGTGACTGAAGGTGACACCCTTGGTGGTTATGTTGCGTACAGGATGTTCTGCACTGCCAATGAACTCTACCAATGTTTCCAGAACAGGAACGACAGCAATAAAGCTCTTACTATTCACCATTTCTTTCTCATTCTCTTGTGGCATATAATAGAGTTTATGCTCACGGATATCATGATACCATTCCCCCGGTTCGTCAAGCAGTTCCTTGGCATTTGTCAGATAGAATGGTGACGGATGTCCAGTATCGGGAGTCATGGGAGAGGGCCATGGATGCTTGAACTGTATGTCAGCCTCTGGATTGTGGAAACGGACTGCAGCAGAATCCCCCTGTATGGTGATACTCTTGATGCGCAAGTTGGAGGTACACCACATTTCGTGGAGAACCATTTCGGAATAAGGCGCTTTCAAAATATTGACAACAGCCTCCTTTGGCACCCACAATACTTGTTTTTTCTTGTCATAGGTCATGATGCGGTGCATCTGTTCGAAGTCACTCACATCACGAGCTCTTATTGCTTTCTTGCCATTGACCCATAACTGGCGGAAGTCGATGGGACGACCGTTGAAGTCGGGTACATCTGCCACCAGCAGCTTACCTTCTTTTCTCCAATTTCTGATCTCTATACCACCACTAATGACAGCATTTTTCCCGAGGATAGTCAGTCCACTGTCCTCCGGACGAAGCCGTAACGGTTCATAGAGCTGATAAGTGCCAGCCCCCAAGTGTATTGTTACTGCTGTTGCCTGTCCTAACCTCTTCAATTCACGGGCCTTCTGTATGGTTTTTGTAAGAGAGGAGTCGGGTGTTATATAAAAGTCCGATAGGGACGCATGTGCAGATGCGCCCCTAACTAATAGTCCTAATAGGATGATAGTAATTATTCTCATAATGTTATCGTGCTAATGGCAACCAGAGAGACATGTCTTGTATACCCCGGTTGTCCCACGCATAGTATGGGATTAGTTGTATCTTTACTTTTTTCTTTGTGATGGGCTGCAACTCCCGATAGAGCGTTTGGTTGTCCCATTTCTTCTGATTTACGAGGACAGCTTCACCTTTCAGAACCATCATCTCATGACCATTGAGAGACATTTTTTGTTCTGTAAATTGTATGTCGGCTGGAATGGCAATGTCGTTGATATTGTAGCCGCCCTCGATATCCTCGCCTTCAAGACAGTATACGATAGGACCACGCTTGACAGCAATTTGGTTTTTCGCCTCCTCGACCAGTGGGTTAGCCTCTATCAATCGGGGACGCATGTCAAAGTTAACCTCGATAACATCGCCCTTCTTCCATTTGCGGGAGATATTCAAATCAGCTGTTTCACCGTTCACCTTTACTGTGTATTGTTCTACCCAATTGGGCTTGTGTAACTTGACGGTTGATAGGTCTTTGGCTTTTTGGATGGTTATCGTGACTTTGCCGTCCCACGGGTAGTTGGTAGTCTGTTCTACTTCCAGTTCTTTGGTCTTCAATACGTTTTGTCCGTAGAGATTTACATATAGCGTATTTTGGTTGACAGCATAAGCATATTCCTGTGCCTGACAAAGGGTGCGCAGGGTGTTTGGAGGACAACAGAAGCAAGTAATGTAATGCTGCCGATGCTTAGGCCAACGCATTACATAAGGAAACTCCTTCGTGCGACGTAGTGCCTCTGTATAGAAGAAATCCTTACCATCGAGTGAGATTCCAGAGAGAATGCCATTATACAGTTCGTTCTCGATGTTGTCAATATACTTGCCATCGCCTGTTGTTTGAAACATACGCCATGAGAATAGCATCATGCCAATCTGTGCACATATCTCATTATGGGCTGCCTCCTGTGGTAATTGAAACTGTCGTCCATAAGCCTGATGAATCTGTTGGATTGAAGGCTGGTCATAAGTTGTACCATCAGGCGAAACTCCATCGTAGAGCGCACCGCATCCTCCCATGATGTATATCTTATGCTGTATAATGTCATCCCATATGGCTGAGAGATTCTTCATCAGCTGTTCCTCACCTGTCTCGGCATATAGGTCTGCAACACCAGCATAGAGGTAGTTGGCACGAACGGCATGGCCCATTGCCTCGTATTGGTCACGAAACTTATGGCGATCCTGGTTGTGATCCTCGCCGTTTGTTACACTGTCACGTATGGCTATTAACCCCTTTGCCAGTGTCAGATATTTCTCGTCACCCGTCTCACGATACATCTCTGCTGCTCCCATATAGTGGCTGGGACAGATGGCATTACGAGACAGTTCTGCTGCATCATTGGTAAGGAAATTATAGAGGAAATCTGCTGCTTTCTTACTGCAGTTGAACAAGGTTGTCTTGCCAGTGGCACGTTTGTGGATAATACCTGCCGTCATGAGATGCCCGAGGTTATAGGTCTCAAAGTTTAGACGGGAGGCAAAGGCGTGTTTCTGGTCTTTCCCGATTTCAATTCCAGCAGCGTTCTCTGTGTTAGCATGGGAGTCAAAGCCAGCATTGCGCTCCGAGATGACAACGGGGGTATGAATATAACCATCGTTGCGCTGTGCTAGTGCAACCTGTTCAATAAACTTGTCCATCAGGGCATCTATCCTCGGGTCCTTGGTGATGGCATAAACAGTTGCACATGCCTCCAGCCATTTATACATATCACCATCATGGAACGGAGGACCATGGTGCTTACCCTTTACCGTTCCGGCAGCCACTTCAAAGTTGCGGAAACCGTTACTGCCGTGCAGCCCCATGTCATCTATGACTTCCCAAGGTGTGTTCCATGTGTTCCACATGTCCCAGATGCCTGTGGTGGAGAGCATATTGAAACGATTGCCCCAAAAACCGCCAGTCCATTTGACAGCACCCAAAGGCGTATTTTTCATACGAGCCTGACTACTGTTACTCATGTCTGTCAGTCCCTGTGCCGTTGCTGCTGTGGCGCAACACAGCATGATGGCAACAATAGCCTTTCTCATATTTTGCCTCCTCTTGCTTTTATCCGTTCATACCAAGCCTCACGCTCTTTTGCCAAGTCATATCCTCGTTTTGCCAAATAGTTATTGATACGTCCCTTGTATATCCCGAATACCTCATGTTTCTTCTTTGAACTTTCAGCATCAATGGCAAGTTCGCGTGCTTCTTTCAACCAGATAAGAATCTGTGCTTTCTCTTCCTCCTTCAGGGTCGGAATCATGTCACATTGTGCCTCATAGGTAACTTTCACCACATTGAAGGTCATTACATCTTTTACTCGTTCGATGTCCTGTGGATTCAGGTACATCGAGAGATTTGCTTCAAATTCGAAGTGTGAGCGATATAGTTTTGAGTCACACTGTGCCTCTGCGAGTTTCTTATCCGTATTCTTCATAGAATCACGCTCGGCATAGATGTCGTTGAGCTTGAAATAACGGTTGGCTATGATATTCAGAACATTCTGTCCTAAGGGTGTCCACGTGATACCTAACTCATCAGTGGCTTTCTTTGCACGTCCGATGATAGTTTCCACATACTTGCTGTCGCGTCCAGCATTGTTGAGGGATACCGCAGGGGTAGGGTAGGAGTTTAAAGTCTCTTTCAAGTACATTACGTTATTGCCATAGTTCATCTTGACGTTATGTACCATCTTCACGTCACGGCTGCGTTCTACGAACAACCATCCTCTCCAGTCCATCTCATCGAGAGTTTGTTTAATGAGTGGCAGATTTATGGCAGGGTCATTACGCAGACATAAACTGTCGGTATTTGAGGCGTGGATGGCGCATATATTTCTAGCACCCAATTTCTTCATGTCTTTGACGATATCCCATCCGTTTTCTATGATGGTCTGCCATTTATAAAAGATGGCTATACCGTCACTTTTAATCTCTTTCAGGAGTTTCAGGTTGCCTGCAGCATCTAACGGGGTGTCGATGCCGACCACCACGCCGTGTGTCTTGGCAGCCTCACCGATAGCATGCAATCGCTTGACAATCTCTTTACGCTTCGTCTTGTCAGTTGTCCAATTGTTGCCGCATCCGCCTAATGGCAGGAAGGCTACCTTTACATTTCCCATGCACTTCATGGTATTGAAACAGTCTTCCATCAAGTCGAGGTAGTTGTTGCGCATGGTTAAGTCTTGCGCGTAGAATCCGCTCATGGCAATAGCTCCTATACGAATACCCAAACTGTCGGCAGTATGCTTGAAGAAGGCTGCGGTTTTTGCATCGCGCATCTTGTTGTCGAACATCTCACGATTGCCGAGTCCGCCCATATCCATCTCTATACCGTCGCATGCTAATTCCTTAGCAAGTTTGAACTCACCCAGCTTCTGACGTTTTAGCACCATCCAGTCGCATACACCTACCTGATATCGTTCTTGTGCCATAATGGCATCAAGGCATGAGAATGCACATACTAAAACGGAAATAAGTAAAAAACGTAGTTTAATCATTTGTGACTGTATTATCTCTAATTTAATGCTATCGATTGATTCATAGCAATAATTATCCGCATTTTCAGTTCTTCTTTTTCTTCTTTAGAAAGAGGCTGAAGCGCTGGGATAAAAGAATAGAGGTGTTTTATCTTCTTTTTGCTATCTCTTTTTGTTACCATTATCATCTGTTTATTTTATGACGGAATAATGGCATTTGTGTAACCAAAGAATGGTATTTTATGCGCTTTGCATCATCTGTCCAGCATATTCACGGAGCCGACAGATACTTCTGTGCATCAAATTGCGCACGCTTTGGTAGTTGATACCCATGATTTGGCATATATCGTCGTATTTCCGTTGCTCTATATAGTACAGGTTGATAATCTGACGCTGACGGGGTGACAACTTTTCAAAGAATTTCTCAACATTGTTTGTGAGTTCTTGTTGATGTTCCTTTCGTTCTTGGTTATATTCCTCGTATTCTGCAATAGCATGCATGTTAGAGTCATTAACCTCATCATCTGTAATCTTGCTGTTACGGCGGAATTCGTCAAGGATACGGTTGCGCAAGGAGATAAAGAGATAACTGTCCACATTATTTATAGGTCCCAGTTTCTCTTGTCGTGTATATAGTTTCACAAAGACATCCTGTATGCAGTCCTTGAGCATCTCACGGTCAGATGTAAAACGTGAACCGAATGCAAATAACTGGTCGATATGTGTGTTATATAGTTGCGAAAAGTTTGTCATCTTAGAGGATTCTTTTTTTAATCACCATGAACTGATATTTTTTCAATAGGACGGCAGTTATAGTCTGCGTAGCCAATATATTATGTTCTTTCTGGACGGGTCGGGGCGGAAAGAATCCTGAAGTCTGATGCTTTTTTGAATGACTGTGATGTCACCTGTTTTCAAATCGACACCGTACAATTGGTATTTACCGCTCGCCACAGGAATACTTGTCTTGGCGGAGTATATAAGGTAACCTTTCAGACTGTCTCCCAAGGCTATGCACCCGTCTGCGTTGATGGATTTCATATGGCATATGTCTTTTGAGAGTGTGGGGTGGAGGGGAACGTTTGGTAGCGAACCTCCAGCCATGAGTATTGCCCAGCCGTAGGTGGGATACTGTTGCGAGAAGAATGTGACAGCCTTCTCAGGATAGCGGTCACGATATTCGCGGACGGCACGATAGGCTTCTTCGAAACCAGTCTTGCCAACCTTCATTTTACGCATCCACTGTCGTGGTGCCATGTTCTTTCCTCCTTCGGGTGCCCATAACCCTTCTGTGTTATAATGCCAGTAGCGGATATCGATGATGTCAACGACTTTACGCAGTTTCGGGTCAGCGAGGATGCTGTCCTGTACGTCCTTGGTACAACTGAGTGCTATCAGCGGATGGCGTCCTGTTTCAGCCTCCCATTCGGCAATAGTCTCAAGCCAGAAACGGGTAAAATGCAGTGGTCCTGTGTATTCCGCGCTGATGGAGTGTACCACATTTGGTAGGTCTTTTGTCTGCTCCAGACACATTCGGATATACTGGCGGTGCAATGGACGGAGTACGGAGTCTTGCTCGTTATAGAATTGTTCTGCCATGAATATACGCTTGTCACCGGCAAAGGGAACGGGTTCTGGGAAGTTTGTGCCGTTGATGTTGTTGACGGGGCGCCATGGACAGTCCACCCAATGTGCTCCAGCTTCCAGAATGTTATGCTGGAAATAGTGTTCGTTGATAAGTAGTATATGATGGTCCGCTGCCTTATTGGCAAACTCATTCAGACGTCCCCAATACCAAAGGTTGGGTTTCGTCAGGTCGTAGCGTGACAGACCGTCCCATGACACGCCCTCTCCAGAGCGGGCAAAAGGTTGCTCGTAGAAGGGTGCCCACACATCACCATCGGCACGACGGACACGCTCATGATCTGTCCTGCGCAGGTCGTACCAGAGTCCGTAGTTGTGGTATAAAGAACTGTAGTGTTCTTTTGCTAAATAATCGACTACCTCTGAGATGCGATCTGTCCACCCCGTTCCTTCTCGGCCGGGAACGAAGCGAGTGATAGCTGGTTTGGCACTATGTTCTGCGAAGTTGTCTTTTACCCTTCCACTCCACCATGGAACATTGAATTGATTGCCCGTTATCAGCATTCCATCTGCGGTTAGATGACCATTGGTGATAGAATATGTCGGATGAGTAATATGTGTTGAAAGGGCAGACTTGGTAAGTTGGAGGGATTGTCCACCTTGAGTGGTGGCTGTGAAAGGTATACTGTCGAGCCACATTTCCATGGTGAGTCGCGGCTGTGTCAGTGACTCCTGAGCCAATGCCATTGCTTGTTCAATCGTAGGAGAGCTGGTAGCGTTAGTAAAACGAGGGAGTATATATGGATTGTAAGGTAATTTGCCCAAACGTTTTTTCAGTTGGTTGTAGAATAGGCTGCGAGGTGATACATGGTCGTTACTGCTTGTCCATTCTCCGTTTCCTGTTAGTGTTCCCCAACAACCGTGACCACTTGAGCGGTTATCTGCATCTGGGGAATAGCATTCGATGGTGGAGGCGGTACATTGCCATAGCATTGAGTTGGCAGTATTCCAACCAGTACCGAACTGGAACTGTTCCAAATTGGCAAAACGTATGTCGTTGCCGTCAATGTTTACAATATCGAAAAGCAGACCAGCTGCCCACGAACCAGTACTTCCGCTGAATCCCAGTGATTCCTCTCCCTCACATTGCACAAAGGCATTAGGTCCTGCAGCACAGTAGCCTGCGGAAAAGTCGTGGATGCCCTGACGTGAAATGCAGCGCTGGAATAGCGTCTGTTGGCCTCGAGTCAAGAATACTTGTCGTCGCCATCCTCCTATCTCTGATATAGGCTGCTCTGCAAGACAGTCTTCCACAGTGATGCGGCTGGTCTGTTTCTGCAGGTTGACAGCAGAGCCTGACAGATGCAGGAAGTTCACCCTTCTTACCCATCCGTCACGTACATTATTCATAAAGATACCATCCCAACAGTGGTCTTCGTCCTTCACATTCTGTGTGTTCCATTCCGTATCAATCGTCAGATTCTCTACGCCACATTCCGTTATTTCCCCCGTGTTATATGCATTGATTACGAAACCACTGCCATATTCCTGGGAAAGGGTAGTGGTGATTGGAGCGTCAAAAGTGATGGTCGAACCATTGACAGCAGTGATAGTACGGTCCCACATGATGTCGATGTCTGTGGCTTTCCAACCCGTATAGTCCAATCCACCGCCAAAATCGTTCATCTTCAGTGATTGAATCCATTCCGTGGTACATGGACGGACGATAGTAATACGGCTGCCAGTATGCAATCCCATGGTGGAAGCAAGGGTAAGTTGTGTGCTGCCTGCTATCACTTTCTCGTCGGTAATGGTTATGGTATCCCCTTGTATATTGTTGGCTTGACCTTCTAAATAGATTGCGGCACCACGATTATATCCCGTCTTCTTTATAATTGTTTTTTGCTTGTCAACACCTCTCAATACCACGCCGGAAGATGTGATATGAATAGATTTGCTGATATTGAAAGTACCTTCGCCAAGCAAGACGCAACCCCGATGACCATTTTTGTCAGCCTTGTGTTGTGAGATATAGTCTATAGCTTGTTGGATTATGTTGGAGCAGTCGCCCTGTTGAGGAGCGACGTAGATGTTGACATGAACGTCAGGAATGGCTTTCTCTGAAGCATGATATCCACAAGTTGAGTAATCCATAGGGATATACACCTCCTTTTTAGTTTTTGGAGCAGCAAATAGGTTTGCTGTCATGTAGGAAACCATTAATAGTTTTATTAAGCGTAGAATTTTATTGTTGTTCATTCTTAATGTTGTTTGAACGATACTTTTTACCCTGCATTACTTACAAAATACAGGTGGACAATTCTGATGTCAATGCAATTATGGTGTAATAGTTATGTGACTACAGTGTAATAGTTATGTGACTACAGTGTAATAGTTATGTGATTATTCAAGCATGTGTAATCGCTTGGTATATAACATTTTGAATGACTACTTTGTAGGATAACCATACGGTGAGCCTACCTTGGTTGTTTTTTAGACTACAAAGATAAAAAAAAATAACGTAATAAGCAAATTTATTAGTTTTTTTTCAGAATATAAAGCAATACAAGAAATCATTAATTATTGCAATTCTATATATAATAAACACTAATGAATCAAAAAGATAGTTCGTTAAATATAAAGTATAAAGACATTTTATTTTGCTTTTAAAAGCCTATCGTTTATAAAAAAATCGGATGCACCATTGTGATGCATCCGATATAAAGAAGTATATTATTCAGGATTACTCTGCGAGTGGGTCGAAGGTACCATTCGCTCCACCTTTACTGTAATCTTTCCAGCCACAAGTCTGCTGTAAACCAGAATTTTTATTCATGGCACCCTGACTCAAACCCAAGAAATAGTACTTGGGACGGAAGGCATTGTAGAGTGCGTTCTTCTGCGAGTCACGACTGTCACCCAGCTTATACGTTGTAACCAGATTGGTGTTGTACCAGGTCTTCAGATTAGTCAACTGAGTATTTATGTCCGCTTGTTTGAAGTCAACAGCAACAGCACGATACGTCTTCGCCATTTCGTATGTATTATACGTTTTCGCAATGAATTTATCGATAGAATCATTAGTCCAGTTACTGTCTCCAGTATGTTCAGCCTTGATTTTTGTAGCTAAGCTATCATTGATAACTTTTTGATAGTAAACAAGGAAAGGATCGCTATTATAAGTAGTTCCACCAATGCCAAACTTGTCTGCAGTACGGAATTCCACACGCTCACGACGCTGACCGTTCCAAGGTGTGAAGCCCAGCCATGTACATGTGTTGCCACCCCAACCCGTTACTTTCCAAGAGTCAGGTAATGTTACCTGTTCGGCATCAACATCTGCTTGTGGTTCTGTCATTGTGCCACCATCGAACAGCATCCAACGACGCATGTCGTCAAAGCGCTTGCCCTCGTATGCAAATTCTATCTGACGCTCATACAGAATGGCACTCATACAAGCAGCTTGGTTGCTGGTCAAATCTTCCTGCAAACCATAGTTGTTAGCTGCAGTGTAACCGGCGCGGGCACGAATCTGCTTCAGATAGCCTACAGCCTCTTCTAACTTGCCTGCACCACACGCAACTTCAGCAAGGTTCAGAAGAACCTCTGCATAGCGCAGCTCAATGAGTGGAGCACCTGAATAGAAGTGCTGACTGGCTATAGGGTCGTAGTTGTATAGAGGAGAACCGTTTACGTCTAAGTCGTCACTCTTCTTGCGTACATATACTCCTGCTTTGCTGCCTAACAGATTGTCAGCAGCGTAAGAGTTACCACTTTCGATATTGCCCTCGTCGTTCTGGTCAACAAACCATACATAGTTCCAAAGCACGTAGTTCTTACCACCATCGTATGATGGGTTGTTGGCATCACTCTGAGTGGCATCACCCTGATAAGCCCAGCGGAAGCCAGGGAAGGCGAACGTACGGTAGAAACGTGGGTCGCGGTTCATATATGGAGCCGTCTCGTCGTAAGTATATTGACTGCGTTCCAAATGAGAATAAGTGTTTGCATAAGTACGTGAGCCAGTCTCCAAAGTAGGCAGATTTGTAAGGTCAGGCATCTTTCCATCTGCCATTGGGAACAGTTCTACAAGAGCTAAACCTGCTGTTTTTCCACTGCCACCTGTATTTTTAGGACGAATAGAACGTTCCCAATTATTGTTACGCTGGATATCAGAACCATCAGCTACAATGTTGTTGTGCAATGCTACAAATACAGCCTCAGGATTGATACCATCCGACAGGAATTGCTTGGCAAAGTCGCTACCATTGACATTGGAGCCAGAAGAGTAGAGGCCATAGCCGCAGGCATTGATACTGTCGAGTTCTTGTTTCATCATGGTGTAAGCAGACTCCCAGCGACTCTTGTTGTTGGTACGGTTGAACAGAGGACTGCACCACATGAGCAATACTCGGCCCTTCAGAGCTAATGCCGTTCCGGTGGTAATTCTTCCCCAGTCGGAGCCAGACCATCCTCCGTTCATGGTTTTAGCAGCCAGCAACTTAGCAGACTGATCAAGGTCGTTACACATGAATTCAATGCAAGTCCTTGCATTAGAACGAGGAGTAAAGTTTTCCACTGTTGGCTCAAGAACTTCTGTAACGATAGGCACACCGCCATACCATTTTACCAGGTTATAATAACACCAAGCACGGAAGAAGTATGCCTGGCCCAGCATTATGTTATTATCCTCTTCAGACAGCGTGCCGGCTTTGATACCTTCGATGAAATCGTTGATGTTACGGATACGTCCATAGACTGCATTCTGAATATTATTATGAGTACCCATAAAATAATCAGGAACGCCATTGGTGACATTCATTGATGACAATGCTTTCTGAGGATTGGTAAAATCAGTAAAACCAGAATACTCCTCAGTAGAACCACCTGCAATATCATTGTTGCCAATAGATACAGACAGATAGTTAGTGCCAGTGGTCAAGTCGGCCACCTGAGGCAGACACCATCCGTAGAGATCGTTGAGACGTGCGTTGGCACCTTCAATATTATTGTATACCACGCCAGTTACATTGTCATAGTTTTTCTTGTCCTCCAAGAAACTATCGCTACAAGCTGAAAGTGCCATGACAGAAACAAGGCCGAGGCTGATATATTTGATAGTATTTTTCATAATCGTTGTCTTTATAATTATTTAGAACGAGAGATTAACACCTATGTCCCAACGACGCAATGTAGGATAATTGCCATAAGTGCCAGCCATAGGACTTGTAAACTTTTCGGGATATGGGTTGTAGAAGTTGATTAGGTTCTGACCTGTGATATTCAGACGCACATTCTTGATGCCAACTTTCTTAAACCACTCGTTGGGGAAAGTGTAGGCAAGAGTCAGACGATTCAGACGAACACTTGCAGCACTAATACGCCAGAAACTTGAAGCTACAGCATTCACACTCTGATAGGCTAAATTAGGATACAGAGCATCGCGGTTCTCATTTACAACAATGTTGCCGCTTGCGTCTGTCACATTCTGGTAAGAGTACATGTTGTCTGCATTCCAGAAAGATGGCATATTGTAATACTCGATGTTTGCACCTGAAGCCACACCAATAGCAGCAGCTGGTAACGTTGTATAGCCACCCCATGATGCGCCAAACTGGGCTGTCAACGAAATACCTTTCCATTCTGCATGAGCATTGATTGTAAATCCGTATGGGTTTGAACGATTTGACAGGCAAACCTGGTCGTTATCCTTATCTACAATACCATCGGGACCTTCATATTCCCCGGTTTCAGCATTGTAAGCACCACGCACATCTTTATATATAAGCATACCAGGACGAACTTTATCTTTGGTAAGACCCATATAGCTTGTTATACCGTATTTAGCAAAGTACTCTTCGATATCCTGGAATGATCGGAACATGCCAATGCACTGCATACCCCACACACCAATGTCTGTGCGGCTACCTCGTCTTATCTGACGATAGACATATTCGGTCTCCCAGTTCATATTCAAGACTTCGTTGTCATGGTAACCTGTGTTCAGGCCTATGCGATATTTGAAGTCCTTTCCTATCTTGTCACGCCAGGTGATACCGATTTCCCAACCCCAGTTGTTCATCTCACCATAGTTCTGCGAGGCTGTCTGTGTACCGATTGTCGTAGGAATATCCGTTGAGAGGTTCATGAGCATCTCGCGGTTCTTCTCGTAATAATAGTCGATGTTTACGGCCAGACGCTTGTTTAGGACTTGGAAGTCAAGACCTAAATTGGTCTTGTATGATTTATCCCAATGTACATCTTGATTTACAGCAGAGTTGTTTTTGTTAATCGTTACGCGTCCCTTAGAGTCATTGCTGATGCCAGTACCGAAGACAGGACCACGATTAGAGTCTTGTGCATAAATACGCATCCACTGCCATGCTGCAAGGTTGTCACGACCTGTGAGACCCCAACTTGCACGGACTTTCAGGAAATCAACGAATTTCAGCTTTGAGGAATTCTTGAACCAAGGTTCCTCGCTGATAACCCAACCTGCAGAGATAGCAGGGAAGGTTCCCCAGTAGTTCTCTGGAGCAAATTTGGTAGAAGCATCAGAACGAAGCAGGAACTCAAACAGATAACGGTCTGCATAAGCGTAGTTTATACGTCCAATATATGACAAAGTACCACTCTCAGAACGTGTAAATACCGTTGTCTGCTCACCATCAGCAGAATTTGACTGTCCAGTTGTATATGGCATCGGGTTTTCACGCTGTCCCATCAGATACTCTGACTCGGCCTCTGATTTCTCAACAGAGAACAAGGCATTGACGTGGTGCTGACCAAAGTCACGGGCATATTGAGCAGTAAAGTTTATCTGATAATTGTCCGTACGTGTCATTGTACGATAAAGCATATTACCATTCTTCATCGTCATTGCATTGAAGTTTGAAGCATCCAGATAGTCAAATGATGCATCGTCACCGCTTGTCGGTGTATAGAGATGATTTCCAGAACCATAGCGAGTCAACATTTGATATAGTGTGTAGCTTGATCCATACTGGTTGGTTTTATCGTTATTGATACTCTTTGAATAAGTAAAACTCAGTTTCAAACCACTGAGAAGCTTACTCCATCCGAAGTCGTACTTAACGCTGGCACCGATATTTGTATTTGATGTCATATTACGGGCGTAGTCACCATTGTTCTGCAGAACATCATAGTGGTAGTTCTGGTTCTGGTTCTTCTGAGCACCACTTACGCCATAAGCTGGGATAGCATAGTCATCAACGTACTCAGGAATGTAGGTAGGACGAGTCAACAACAGGTTATAGTCTTTCTCATCGCCCGAGCCACCTACCTTTACCAATGGTTTGTTCTTCTTTCCATTGTCACCACTGACTGTCAGATTAGCCGACAGCCATTTACTCAACTTAACGTCAACACCAGCACGATAGTTCCAACGGTCGTAGTCAAGTTTACCAAGGTTACCATCTTGCTTAAAGTATGTGATGCCAGCAAAATAGTTTACATTATTTGTTGCACCGCTAACATTCACAGCGTGACGAGTGGTATAACCTGCAGACCAATTCTTGTCTAACAAATCATAATTGAGAGCCTTCATAGCCTCCAGTTCGTCAGCCTGGAATAGGGCAGTTCTTTTGTTCAGTGAAGTTACGGTTGGGTCTGCAGCAGTAATGGCATTAAACAGACGACCATACTCGTAGGCACTCAGCATCTGAGGACGTGTCACCTCGTCGGTGATACCGATAGAACCGCTATAGCTGATACTTGGTGCTCCTTGCTTACCCTTCTTTGTAGTGACAAGGATAACACCATTCGCAGCGCGAGCACCATAAACAGCAGCAGATGCATCCTTCAGTACGGAGATACTCTCGATTTCTGAAGGATCAAGATTATTGAAAGCTTCTGCTCCCAAATTTTGATAGTTATTACCTACCTTCACATCATTAGGGTAAATATAGCCATCGATGACGAACAAAGGTTGCTGAGCTGTGGAACCGATTTCGCCGAGAGAGGCTACGTCACGAATTTGCAGACGTGCATTCTCGCCAGGACGTGAATCACCACCAGTTACACTCAGACCGTTAACCAGTCCACTGAGTGACTGTCCGAGGCCACCATTAGCAAGGTCTTGAATATCGTCTACCTCAACGGTTGATACCGAACCCGTCAAGTGAGCCTTTTTCTGGGTGCCATAACCAACGACTACCACTTCATCCAACGATTGCTTGTCCTCCTGCAGTTTTACAGTACCACCAGGTTTTACCGTCATGGTAATGTGGCCAATATATGAAATGGTTACCTTTGCATCAGCAGGAACATTTAACTTGTAGTTACCCTCTATGTCTGTGACTGTTGCATTACTTTTGTCGCCATCCACCATTACAGTAGCACCGATTACAGGTTCGCCGAGCTCATCGACTACGGTGCCTGTCACCATTTTATTTTGTGCCATTGCCGATGCTGAGAACACCAACATCAGACTAAGGCTTAAAGATTTAATATATTTTTTCATAGAATTCAAATTCTTAATTCTTTGTTATTTGTTCTTAGCACATTATGGCAGCCAGCGTGGATCGCCAGTAAGATACTGCAGCTGTTCTGCTCCCTGAGAAGTAAAGTTTCCTTCTTCTGCATTTACAAAAGCAGGATCTGTCTGCAATGCTGTTTTGCTGTCATCATATTCCATTTTTGCCCCTTCCACTGTATCGGGCGCTCCCTCTAACTCAAAGCTGGCAGTACCAGTTGCGTCGTAGGTACAATAGGTATTATGTGCAAACTTAATGTCAGCATCAGCAGAACGACGTCCTACAATACGGCGTGGAACCTGCTTGCTTCCACAATTAACAAAAATATTGTTTTCTACATCATAGTTTGATGTTGGTCTTCCATCAAACCCACCATGGTTACACATCTGTCCACTCTTGCAGATATTATAGAAGGTGTTGTTTAGGAAGTTTATGGAATTGGTTGTATAACCAGCGCGATCACAACGACCAGAGTTGTTATACCGAAGGAAATATTTCTGATCACTTTCACCAGTGTTCCACACGGTACTATTAGTTATAGTAAAATCGTTAATAAAACCACCACCATCATAGATGTATATTACAGAGTTGTTGGACATATTTACTGACTCCAGATGTAGAGTACAGTTATCCATAACAAATGTCTTCAAACAATACTTTACCTTGTTGTCATACAAGAACATACCTGTAACACCTGTGAAATTGCAGTCCATTATCGTGGTTGCATCTACAATCTGATTATGATTGTTATTAGAAGCATCCAAGATTCCTTCCGCTGGAGTAGCACTGAAAGCGATTACTGGTTTAGTAGACAATTTACAATCAAAGTCAATATTTCTTAGCGTAAACTTGCCACAATATTCAAGGCCACCATTCTCACCATAAACAATCGTAGCGTTTTCGGTCTTACTTGCTGTACGTAATATTACCTTTTTATTACTAAAGTCCACAACATCTGATAGAGAATATGTGCCATTAGGTTCTAGGTAATATAAAATATCCTCTTCGCTTTCAGGGAGAGAGTTATCACTAAAGTACTGGAATAAATCAGAGCCATCAGGAATAGTAGCATAAGGTTGAATGAAAGTATTATACGTTGTATCCGCAGTTGCTGTGGCATCGCTATTGCCTCTTTGGGCATCACCTAAAGCCAGGATGGACAATTTGTAATAGACTTCCTCATCACGTTTGCCTGTAACGCTACAACCGTCAACAATACTGTCGTTGATGATTGGTGTTTCGGGATTGTCGACATCTATCAACCTGACGCGATAACCACCTGCACCTAAAACCACAGGCCAAGTGAACGTTTGCGACTTACCGTCTGCACTAGGAGTGATGGTAATGCCATCCGCTTTAACTGCTTCTAATTGTGTATTGTACACACCTGCATCAAAACGCTCATCATCATAACCATCCTTGGCGCACGATGTAAGAAAGAAAGCAGCTGCTTCTGTCAGAGCCAGCATGCAAATCTTACTGCACATTAATAAATGATTCTTTTTCATAAACATTTTTAAAGTTAATCCGGTATTGTTAGTATTTTTTAATGATTTGTTTAGTTGCTTTCATATATTTTTACTTTAGTTATATATTATTCTGGCTTAATACGCCACCAAGAGAGGATGCGTCAAAACATAAGTTTGACACACGCATTCCCGTCTTTCCTGTCTCGTTGTGGAGCATGATTTGTATTCGCGAATTCAGTAGGTTGTCAGTTTACGAAATACAAAGTTACACATTTTTTTTAAAAAAAAGATATTTTTAATAAAAAAATGCAGTAAAGGAAAAGTAAATAGTTTCTTAAAGGTCTCTGGTACAAAGCATCTCGTGATCGCAGGCACAGGACATCCTTACGACATGAAGTCATTCCGTTCGCTTACTCCGACAACCTTCCGTGGTCAGGCAGTTGTCATCATTCAACCACAGAGAGAAGCATGAACAGTGGAGTTTAAGTCACTGAGCAAGTCCCTTTTTTCTTGTTGGCCATATAGCTTCTGATGATTTTTTTAAGAAAACGTAGCACAATATGTGTTATTCTGTGGCTTTATTTGCTGATTCAGTATTATTTTTGTATCTTTGTCGTGGAATTTGCAAAGATATAACTTGTCAAAAGGCAAATATATCATTGTCAATTCTGCTCAGTAAATATTGCTTGTATATAATGGCAAGCAATGTTCAATGACTATTTGAAAGCAACAACATTGTTATGACTATGATTAGGAAGGCTGAAAAAAGAGATATACAGGCTATTATTGAGTTCTTGCATCAAGTGGATATGGTGCATCATGTAATACGTCCTGATTTGTTCAAACCCAACACAACAAAATATAACGAACTGGAACTTGAAACCCTGCTCGAAGATGAATGGAGGCCTGTATTCGTTTATGATGACGGGAAGGTCTTGGGGCATGCTTTCTGTCAGATTACGGAGGTCAGGGATGACAAGTTGCTCCAGGACATCAAGACACTGTATATTGATGACATCTGCGTAGATGAACAGGCTCGTGGCAAACACGTCGGAACGGCATTGTACGAGTTTGTACGTGACTATGCAAAGTCTATAGGCTGCAACAACATTACCCTGAATGTATGGGAAGGCAACGACCCTGCATTAAGTTTCTATAAGAATATGGGTATGAAAGTACAGAAAACAACGATGGAAATTCTACTATAAACAATATGAATAGCAATTCTCAAATGAAGAAAATCATGATTTTGATGATACTGCTCATCACAATGGTGACGGTATCGGCACAGACAAAAAGACAACTGTTTGACTTCGGTTGGCAGTTTACTCACAATGGAAAGACGGTCAACGTGGATTTGCCGCACGACTGGGACATCTTCGAAGGTCCAAATTCTGGAAAAGGTGCTACGGGCACTGGCGGCGGATGGTTCGAGGCTGGCAAGGGTGAGTATCGGAAAGAGTTTAGAGTTGATGGGGGAGAGTTGAAAGATAAACTTGTCAAACTGCACTTCGAGGGTGTCTATCAGAAGGCAGAGGTCTTCGTGAATGGGCAGAAGGCCGGACAGCACCACTATGGCTACACACCGTTCACTGTAGATATCACGAACATGCTGAAGGCCGCTTCGGCCAAGGAAGCCAACGAGATAGTCGTCAAGGTTGACAACTCCGAACAGCCTAACTGCCGATGGTACAGCGGTTCGGGCATCTACCGTCATGTGTGGTTAGAGACTATGCCCGCACTGCACATTTCTGAGAACGGCGTATTCGTTACTACACCTGAGGTGAACACCGACAAGGCCAGGGTGCAAGTGGAGGTGACAGTGCAGAATGAATCGCAGGCTGACCGCAATGCCGCCGTCGTGGTGGGCGGTGCGCAGCTGATGGTAGCCGTGAAGGCTGGCGAGAGCAAGACCGTGAGTACAACTCTATTCGTCAATAATCCACACCTGTGGTCGCCAGAGAGTCCTACACTCTATGAAACGAAGGTGGAGCTGAAGGAGAGTGGCACAACCATCGACCATCAGACTGCTAAATACGGCATCCGCTCGTTCTCTTTCGATGCAGAGCGAGGCTTCATACTTAATGGCAAGCCGACACTCATCAACGGTGCCTGCGTACACCACGACGACGGTGTGCTGGGTGCCCGCGCTTTCGACGATGCGGAAATCCGTAAGGTACGCCAGATGAAGGAGGCAGGCTTCAACCTTATCCGCACCTCGCACAATCCCACAACCAGAGCTTTCCTCGATGCCTGCGACTCGATAGGCATGCTCGTTATCGACGAGGCCTTCGACGGCTGGCGCACGCAGAAGAATCCCTATGACTATTCCACCGTCATCGACTCCTGCTTCCGCGATGACATTCACGCTATGGTGCTGCGTGACCGCAATCATCCGAGCATCATCTCGTGGAGCATAGGCAACGAGGTCATCGAGCGCAAGGACATCCGTGTCGTCTATACCGCACGACAGATGAAGAAGGCCATCCTTGAGAAAGATGCGACGCGCCCCGTAACCGAGGCTCTCTGCGCCTGGGACCGCGACTGGGAAATCTACGACCCGCACGCCGAGGTGCTCGATGTGGTGGGCTACAACTACATGCTGTTCAAGCACGCCGGTGACCATGAGCGCGACCCCAAGCGAGTCATCTGGCAGACGGAGAGCTATCCGCGCGACGCATTCCGCAACTGGGCCGTGGTGAATGACTTCCCCTATGTCGTGGGCGACATTGTGTGGACAGGACTCGACTATCTGGGCGAAAGCGGCATCGGCCGCACTTATTATAAAGGTGAGCGCGAGGGCGAGTCATGGATTAAGGGCGGACAGCCTGAATGGCACGGTGCTCCCTGTGGCGATGTTGACATCACAGGCTGGAGGAAACCGATAAGTCATTATAGGGAGATGTTGTGGAATAAGGACACACAGCTATACATGGCCGTGAAAGAACCGAATGGATATCATGGAGAAATCAAGACGACGATGTGGAGCGTTTGGCCCACATGGGAATCATGGACATGGTCCGGCTGGGAAGGCAAGCCCGTCGAGGTGGAAGTATACACCCATCATCCCGAGGTAAAGCTGTATCTCGACGACCAGCTTATCGATACTAAACAGGTGAGCCGCGACACTGAGTTTAAGGCCGTATTCTCTGTACCTTATAAGGTCGGTACGCTCCGCGCCGAGGCCGGTGGCGAGAGCGTGACATTGAAGACCGCTGGCGAACCAGCCCGTCTGCGCCTCACCCCCGACCGCACCGTGATGACTGCCGACGGTCAGTCGCTTACCTTTGTTACCATTGAAGTCCTTGACAAGCAGGGCACGCTCGTACCAGAAGCCGCCATCTCCTGTGAGGCAACAATCAAGGGAGCTGGTACACTGTTGGCATTCGCCTCTGCCGACCTGAAGGATACAGAATCCTACACCTCATCGCATGTAAAGACTTGGAAGGGTCGCGCCCTCCTCGTTATCCGCAGCACGCAGAAGAAGGGTGCCGTAAGCGTGAGCATCAAGAGTACGTTGCCTACCGTTGGTTTAACGCTGAAGAGCAAATAATGATATGTATACTTTAGAGTAAAGCTATACTTTCAAGATAGAAGTGCAATTTCTTGGAGTAGAAAATAGACATCCCTCTCTGTAGGACGCAGACGTTCTCGGAGCGTAGCGAC
>FLNY01003997.1_pt1 | contig 90583 bp, 75 predicted proteins | sample 1140381 | NCBI WGS metagenome assembly FLNY01 (sample SAMEA3878172, study PRJEB12797) | bioreactor metagenome | biome: Moose rumen | place: Sweden | collected 2011-10
ATAGATAATAGTTAAGCCCGAACCAACGTTCGGGCTTTTTTATTATTTTATCTTCAGCACGGGGGCGATGGTGTTGGTTTGTTTTGCCGGCAGGCTGACGGTTAGTGCGTCGTCTGTCTGCTGGAACTTCACCTTGCCGTAACCGAGGAGTTGGACTGAACGGATGCGCTGTTGTGACTTACCAAGAGACTGGATAACCAGTTGCTTGTCGGTAGGCCATGCAAGGGCGATGGCGTAGAGAGTCTTGCCTTTCTGTGTGAACCGGATTTCGCGCGAGTCTGCTTTGTTATAAGACCCTTCGTTGAATCCCTGATTGTTTATCTTGATGGTGCTGTTAGCGATAGGACCTTCTCCGAAACGAATCCAAGGACGGGTGTCGTAGATTGCCTCGCTGTTCTGGCGCATCCAGGCTCCGAATTCCTCAAGGATGGCATGTTCCTTCTCGTCAAAGGTGCCGTCTGCACGCAGAGGTACGTTGAGCAGGAAATTACCGTTCTTACTTACTATATCTACAAGGAGTTTTACGATGTTGGAGGCAGACTTATAACGTCCCTGTTCGTAGATTTCTGTGTTGTAGTGCCAACCACCTATGCACGAACAAGACTGCCAAGGACGGTCAACAATCTGGTTTGGAGCCCCGCGTTCTACGTCCCAAACGATGGCTTCGCGCTGTTCATCGTTCAGAATCTTTCCGAAGATGACAGCCTGATTCTTGCCCTTATGCACCGCTGTGTTCTGGTTGTAGAAGTGGGCTGCAATCTTCAGTCCTGCGTCGCTGATAGGGTAGAGGGGCAGAACCGTGGCATCGAAGTAGAGCAAATCGGGAGAATAGCGGTTTATGGCGTCGAGGGTTCGGTTGTAGAAATTGGTGCAGAACTCCTCAGAAGGAATGTCGGCACCATGACTCCAATCCCACTGATTATGCAACATGCCGTTTGCCCACGAGCCGCGGCTCAGCGGGTGTTGCTGCTGATAAAGCTGTTGCGGGTCGAGACCTTCCCACCACTTGCCTTTGCCGTCTTCCTTAGTCAGAACTCCGTCGTATGGCACTCCCATCATCTTGCCGGAGAGGTCGTAGCGGCGTGATGGCTCGTACCATGTCCAGGCATGGTCAGCATGGAAACTGATACCGAGGGGCAGTCCGTGTTTCTTTGCTGCGTCAGCCCATTCGCGCAGGATGTCGCGCTTAGGACCTATGTTCTTTGAGTTCCAAGGCTGGTACTTCGAATCCCAGAGGTCGTAGTTGTCATGGTGGTTTCCCAAAACAAAGAAATAACGGGCGCCCAGCGACTTGTAGTAAGCCACGAGAGAATCAGGATTCCACTTCTCAGCACGGAATAGAGGGAGGATGTCCTTAAATCCCACTTCCGATGGGTGGCCATAGTGTTCGCGATGCCATTTATAAGCTTTCGAACCTTCCATATACAGTTCGCGAGCCATCCAGTCGCCCGAACCCTCTACGCACTGCGGTCCCCAGTGTGCCCAGATGCCGAACTTGGCATTGCGGAACCATTCCGGTACTTGGTAACCACTGCGGAGCGACTCCCATGTGGGTTCGAACTGTCCAGTCTTCATGGGTTCTTGAGCCTCACTGACGTGGATTGTGTTGTTTTGCGCAAAAACATATTGCGACAAAAAAGCTAAAGCTATCAGATATAGTGCTTTCATGTTGTTGAATAAAAAATGGTTATTAATGGTGCAAAGGTAGGAATTTAATTGATAATTTACAATTGACAATTGATAATTTACAATTGACAATTGATAATTGACAATTGTTTTGTATTTTTGCAGAAAATATTAAAAAAGTACTAAAATGATTAAACGTTGGTTATTTAACGCCCGTTCATTTGCCGTTCCACAGAACCTGATGCCAAGCATCCTTACTGTGGTACTTGCAATTGGCGTGCCTGGTTTTAATTTGTGGCTTGGAATACTTGCCATCATAGGTGTTTGTATGGTTCATCTGGGTGGAAATCTGCTCGATGACTATTTTGACTGGCAGGATGAACTGCTGTCCTACCGTGAGGAACTCCGCAAGGAGGGTGAACAGGCATTTACCGATAAATATCCTTATCTGCGTGATGGTTCTACGACAGTGCCGGAATTGCGCCGTGCAATCATGGTTTTCTTTGGAATAGCTGCTCTGTGCGGACTGTTGATATGGATAGTGCGCGACTTCGACCCGTGGTTGGTGGGTATCGCAGCCGTAGCCTTCGTGTTGTGCTATTTCTATTCTGCTCCACCATTGAAATTGGGATTCCACGGACTCGGAGAACTCGTCATCGGAATCTGTTTCGGTCCTTGTCTGTTGTGCGGAGTATATGAATCAGCCTGTGGCGGTTTATATACCGAGGAAACAGGATTTGCCTGGCATATACTTGCCTTGGGATGCGCCATCGGTATGTTTGTGACCAATATCCTTTATACACATTCCTTCGTAGAACGTCATGTGGATGATGTGTCGCACAAGAAAACACTGGCAGTGCTGTTGAAAACTGATGTGGCTGGTCTCGTAGCTTATGCCATCTTCCTCTTCGTGCCGTTCCTGCTTGTCTTACTTTGTGTCGTATTCGGATATATCCACTGGGCATATGCCTTTGTGTTGCTTATGTTGCCACAGGCTTTATGGCTCATGTGGGCAATGATTATGTTTGCCAAGAAAGTGGAAGTGCCTACAGAACACCCTCATAAGTGGTTAGGACCGATGGACAATTGGGCAAATATCGAACCGGAAAACCGTTACTACCTGCTCCGTTGGTACACGATGAGAAACATAAATACAGGTTTCTGTTTTATTCTTGCAGTAGTTAAAATCATTCTCACATGCCAAGACTATTTTATTTAGCCTGGTGGCAACTGCGTGCGTGGTGTGGCAGGCAGGCTCCTTTGCAGTCTGTCATCTTCATCTTGGATAAGTGTAATCTGAGATGCAAACACTGTTCGGTGTATGCTATCAGCACTCCGCGCATAAAGACTTTGGCACAGATTAAGGAAGAACTGGAATACTGTTATGCGCAGGGTTCCAGGTTTGTGGACTTCGAGGGTGGTGAACTCTATCTGTGGCGTGACAATAGCAATGCGGAACGTCCATACGACATAAATGATGTGGTGGACTTGGCACATAAGATAGGATTCTGGAACGTTACGATTACTACCAATGCACAGTTGTCGTTTGTCGGTACTCATGCCGATCAGGTGTGGGTGTCGATGGATGGTATAAAGGAATGGCACGATAATATCCGTGGTGCAGGAACTTTTGAACGTCTGGAACGCAATATAGCGCTCTATGCAAAGTCGAAGGAAGATGTAGGATGTAAGAAGGAAGATGTAAGATGTAATAAGGGAAAGGCTCCGGTGTGCGTGAATATGGTTATAAATAATGAGAACTGCGACAGCATAGATGCAACGATGGAATATGTGAAGGCAAATCCGAATATAGACCAGATTTCTGTTAATTTCCATACTCCATTTTCGGAAACGGAACACCTCTTTCTCGATCCAGACCAGCGCAATGAGATTATCGACAAACTGCTGGACTACAAACGACGCGGTTATCCGATTATGAACAGCCGTTCTGGACTGAAGGCTATGAAGATGAAAAACGGTAAGACCCTCTGTACGGATAAGTATTGTTGGATTACCAATTTCATATTCTCCGATGGCAGTCGTGCTCCTAAGTGCATGGGATATACTCATGGAGTGTGCGACCGCTGCGGTTTCTCTATGGGTGGCGAAATGAGTGCCGTAGGAAGAATGAAATTCGATACACTTATAAGTGGGATGAAGTTGAGAGTTGGGAATTGATAATTGATAATTGACGAAAGACGAAAGACGAAAAACGAAAAACCGTAAACGGTAAACAGTAAACTAGACCTTTGAAAAATTTAATATTCATATTATTATTCTTGCCTCAGGTGGCATTTTGCCAGGTTGATGGTTATACGGGAGCTTCGGAACAAATTACGGAGAAGATAGACCGCAAGGCTGTGCTGAAACGTAATAATCCGAAGGTGACTGCTGTGGATACACTTGCTTCGTTGTCTGTGGGCAACGGACGGTTTGCCACTACTGTTGACGTGACAGGAATGCAGTCGTTTCCGGAGGTTTATAAGAATGGTGTGCCCCTATGTGCTATGAGCGAGTGGGGATGGCATAGTTTTCCGAATACAGAAAATCTGAAACCTGAGGAAAGCAGGCAGACGGTGAGATTTCCTTTCCGAGACCATGATGAGGTGTATGCTGTGGAGTATAAGAAAGGGGGTAGGCAGCAGGCTGCAACGACTTATTTCCGAGTGAATCCGCACAGACTGAACTTGGGTACTATTGGACTCTCGTATGTGGATAAGGCAGGTCGCCCATGGACTCCTGCAGATATCAGTGACATCAATCAGGAACTAAAGTTGCAGACCGGTACTATTGAGTCGCAGTTTAAGGTTGGCGGAGAAAAAGTAGAGGTGACTACTGCATGTATACCTGATAATTCAGCAACGATTTATAATGTTAAGTCCCCCTTGCTGAAGTCGGGACAACTCCTAGTGACTGTTCGTTTCTCTTACCCTACGGGTAAACATGCAGATGATGCAAACGACTGGACAAAACCAGAAAGACACAGTTCGAAGATTGTGATGAAGTCCCCTCATTCTGCGGTTATAGAACGCATTGTTGACAATACGACTTATTACCTCACCCTGCGTTGGGAAGGAAATGCTACCTTCGAAGAAACAGGTAAGCATCAGTTCGTTTTGAAAAGTAAGGATGGAAAACTTTTCTTTGAGGCGGAGTATAAGACCCCCTCTAACTTTAAGTCCTCCCTAAACACGGAGGATTTAGGAGGGTCTTTTGCTGCTGTGGAGAAATGGTGGAAGAAATGGTGGCAGAGTGGTGGTTTTGTGGATTTCTCTGCTTGCAGCGATCCGCGAGCTAAGGAATTGGAGCGTAGGGTGGTGCTGTCGCAGTATCTGACACAGATAAACTGTGCGGGAGGTATGCCTCCGCAGGAGACGGGACTTACGTACAACTCCTGGTTCGGGCGCCCGCATCTGGAGATGACTTGGTGGCATGCTGTTCATTTCGCTTTGTGGGGGCGCAGTGATGTGTTGGGCAGGATTGTGAAATGGTATAATGATGTTGCTGCGGTTGAGGCTCGGAAGATAGCTGAGCGACAGGGTTTCAAAGGTGTGCGTTGGATGAAGATGACCGACCCTTGGGCTGGAGAGGCTCCGTCGAATACAGGGTCGTTCCTTATCTGGCAACAACCACATTATATTTATATGGCAGAGGAACTGTATCGTGCCAATCCGACGAAACAGACTTTGGAACAATATGCAGAACTCGTAGAACAGACTGCGGTGTGGATGGCAGATTTTGTGGTGAAGGACAGCGTTTCGGGCACTTATCAGTTGCGCGGAGCTACAGCTATGCAGGAAACTATGACCAAGGCAAACTCATATAATCATCCGTTCGAACTGGCTTATTGGCGCTACGGATTGCTGACAGCACAGCAATGGCGGGAACGTCAGGGATTGAAGCCCTGTGCAGAGTGGGATGAGATTATCGGAAAACTCTCCCCACTGCCTGTGGAGAATGATATTTATGTAGCCGGCAGTGCTTATAAGGAACCTACAAAACAGGTTACGGCAGAACAGGATGAATGGAATCTGGGTGCTGCAGGACTGGAACTGAAAAGCCGTAGTGATCACCCGGCTGTGTTGGGTGCCTGCGGACTGATTCCGAGTGGTAAAAACTGGATTATGTACAATCCGGAGGTTATGCGAAAAACATTGCAGTGGGTGCTGCAAAACTGGAATTGGAATACTACTTGGGGATGGGATTACGGCATGACGGCTATGGCTGCTGCACGTCTTGGAGAGTGTCAGACTGCTGTGGATATGCTATTGACTGATAAAGCCAAAAACCGTTATCTTGTGTCTGGACATAACTTCCAGACTGCTGACCGTCTGCGACTCTATCTGCCTGGAAACGGTGCCTTGCTCACTGCCGTAGCCATGATGTGCGCCGGCTGGGAGGGTTGTCCGAACGTTTCCAATCCCGGATTTCCGCGGGATGGCAAGTGGTCCGTCCGCTGGGAAGGACTCAGGAAGATGCAGTGATCACCTTTCAATTTTGACTTCGTCGAGCCTCTTGTATTCTCCTTATAACTTGCGTCTCCCCGCAGGGGCAACTTCGACGCAGTTATAATGTCGCCTACTACAAGGGTTCACCTTTCACCTTTAGAAAGTCCACTTGGCTGCGATGGTAGGGATACAGAAACACTGGTTGTTGTTTCCGTATTTGTTGAAGATGAAATTATTGCTAAACTCTACTTCTGTACCCACACTTAGGTTGATGTTCTTCATGCCACGAAGAGCATTGAAATTCACCCAGAACTGTGGTTGAGTAAGGATAATCAGTTTGCCGTTTACATCTGGGTCGTACCATGTATCCCAGAATCCGGAGAAGGTGAGCAGTTGGTTAGCAAAGTTGATTCCCCACACGAAGGTTAACTGTGCTCCGGCAAATCCCTTGCGGTACATACCATTGAAGTACTGCTTGTACATAGCCCTGACGGAGAACGTCTTTGCGAAGTCTTTGCTTGCCCAGTTCCACGCCATACCCGCCAGAGCTGCGTGCTGGTAACGAGTGGCGTCAGCTGTGTTCTTTATTGATGAAGCACCTCCATCGTACTCTACATGCACTGCCCACTGTTAGTTTTTCGTTACGTCAAATTCGCGAAAGAGTTCCCAGTAGGCTCCTGCACAACCATCTCCGTAGTTTGTGATATCCGTGAAACAATATGTGTTTCCCCAACGGTCAGGTTTGAAGAATTCTATAGTTATGAGAGTGCTATAGCGCTCAGAAATGTCATTGTACATGTGGCGTCCGAAGTCGTAGTGGAACTGAATGTTCTGAGCCTTTATCGTGCCAGTCAGTGCGATAAGTGCTGCTGCTACCAGAAACTTTGATAATGAGTTTGCCTTTAAAAAATATCTTTTCATAAACATGTCTTTTTCGGATTATTGTAGAAAATCTAATACATAACTAAACACGAAGATAACTGCAATTATATACAAGCTGATTGATAACTCACGTGCCTTGCCTGCGAGTATTTTTACGAGTACATAAGAGAGTACGCCCCATACAATACCTTCTGCGATGCTTGCTGCTAATGGGATAATAATGATAACGAAAAAAGCAGGGAGGAGTTCTGTGATGTCGGTAAAGTTGATATTCTTCACCGGATTCAGCATCATCGTTCCCACGAGTACCAATGCGCTTGTGGTGGCTGCGGCAGGGATGATTAGGAAAAACGGAGCCAGGAAGAGCGACAGAATAAAGAGAACTGCCACGGTAAATGCCGTAAGACCAGTTCGTCCACCTTCTGCAATGCCTGTAGTACTTTCTACATAGGTGGTTACTGTGGATGTTCCGCACATAGCTCCAACCGACGTACCTATCGCATCTGCCATAAGGGCTTTACTCAGTTCGGGCATTTGTCCGTTTTTGTCCTTCATCCCCGCACTTTCTATAGTACCAATCAGTGTGCCGATTGTGTCGAAGATGTCCATCAGGAGCATGGTTAACACAACGATATAATATTTAAGGTCGAGTGTCAGGAAATGGTGGAAATCCATCTTCATGGCTATTGGCTCAATGGAGATAGGCATACTGAAAATGGAAAACCCTTCAGGTAGTTTGGTTACGCCCATCGGAATGCCGATGAGGGTTGTAATGATGATGGTAAAGAACAGAGCGCCTTTCACTTTGTATCGAATCATTACGGCGCCGAGCAATATTCCGATTGTTGCCAGTCCGGATGTTGCTGTCAGCGGACCTATTACGGTGAGGTTTTCCTTGTTGGCTATGATGATGTCGCCGTTTTTCAGTCCTAAGTAAGCGATAAATAAACCTATGCCGACAGAAAGAGCGTATCGCAGGTTTTGTGGAATAGAATCGACTATTGCTTGCCGCACATGGAATATGGTAAGCAGAATGAAAAAGATTCCTTCTACAAAAACGGCTGCCAATGCTTCTTGCCAGCTATATCCCATCATCAGCACCAGGGTGTAGGCAAAGAAGGCATTCAGTCCCATGCCAGAAGCCTGAGCAAACGGCATTTTTGCGTAGAAAGCCATTAAAAGAGTGGCTATGGCTGCGGAGATTACTGTTGCAGAGAATACGGCGCCGCGGTCCATACCTGCAGCCGACAGAATGAGTGGGTTTACGGCAAGTATGTAGCTCATCGTCATGAAGGTGGTCAAACCTGCCAATACTTCTGTTTTTACAAAATGCTTTTTAGGGTCGAAACCTAAATACGAAAAGAATTTTTTCATCGTCAACTATCAATTAATGTGTTTTATTCTGGTTTTTTGTTACTTTGTTGCAAAGTTAGCCTAAAATGTTCAGATATTCAGAAAAGAATTTGGGAGAATAATTGACTATCAGTTCGTCGGGAAACTGAGTCTCTGCCAGAAGAGGGTAGAGACGTTCGTAGTCGGCTATCTGTGAATATACATGAGCGTCGCTGCCAAGTATCACGGGGACATCGTGTTTCTTTGCCAAGCGCAGCAGTTCGAGGTTGTTTGGCATGGCTTGTGTCTTATTGCGTCGCGGTGCCAGTGAGTGGTTGTTTATTTCGAGCAGGGTGTTAGCCTCTTTTGATGCCAGTACTATTGCTTCGAAGTCCAGTTCGGTTGTGCCGTCGCCCGGGTGACTGATTATGTGCACTTTAGGATTGTTTATGGCAGCAATCATTCCGTCTGTGTTCTGTGTTTTTGTACCTCCTTGCCAACATACGGAATGTATGCCGGCAATGCATATGTCGAGGAAGTCCAGATGTGTTTCGTCAAGATCCAGTTCGCCCTGAGTGTTCAGTATGTTTACCTCGCACCCCAGCAGCAGTTTCACTCCGAACATCTCGCGGGGTACCACAAACATATTACGGAAATACAGTGGTCTGCAGGTGCCCGGAATGCTGGGACCGTGTTCTGTGATTCCCAGTATCTTCAGCCCTCGTTTCGATGCCTCCTCTGCCATCTCCTTGATGGTGCTGTAGCCGTGTCCCGATGCCAGTGTATGTGTATGTACGTCAAGTAATGGCTGTTTCATCGTCAACTATTATCTATTATCTATCAACTATCAACTAACCTACGCTTCCCCTTGCGGAGTGGGTTCGTTCATTGCTTGCATGAATCCTTGAATAAATTCTTCTGTGTATTGCGGACCTTGTGCCACTACCTCCGGCATGTCCATCACAATCTGTTTTGCTTCTTCGTATGTCATATCTTGATGTGAAATGTGAAATGTGAAATGTGAGATGTGAAATGTGAAATGTGAGATGTGAAATGTGAGATGTGAGATGTGAAATGTGAAATGTGAAATGTGAAATGTGAGATGTGAAATGTGAGATGTGAAATGTGAGATGTGAAATGTGAGATGTGAAATGTTATTTGATTACAGCTTTTACGTTTGTAATCATATTTTTGTGGTCGTCGTCGGGAGTGAGGAGATTTGATGTCAGAGAAACATCGCCTGACTTGGTCTTGGTTGAGAACGAACCAGAATAGACTACGATGCTTGCCTGATAGAGAGTAGCTTCCACCATAACCTTGTATGTGCCCTTCTTCACAGCCTTACCGTTCTGGTCGGTGAAGTCCCACGTGAATGTTTGTGTGCCGTCCGCCTTTGGTGTAGCCCCAGTGAAACCGTCCAACTGTTCGTCAGTTAGGTTGTTCGCCTTTACTGTCTTTACCCACAGAGGTACGCAATTAGGACGTTTCTGGTATCCGCGCATTGGTTCCTCATTTCCTCTTGTTCGCCCCTTGGTGGTGAACGAAGTAACGAAGAGAGTTTTTACCACCTCACCCTTCTCATTTTCAATCCATACGGCATACTGGTTAGAACCAGGGCCGCTTTGGCGCTGATAGTCAAATGACACTTCCAGAGTCTTCCCCTGAGCCATGACAGGCATTGCCATCATCATAGCTGCAATAGCTGTAGCAATAATCTTTTTCATAAACGGTTGATTTTATTTTTTTAGAAATATGCTACAAATGTAGATAATTCTTTTTAATTATCAGTACATTTGCAATCGGATTTATTCAATCAGACTGTTCTATGGTATTGTTATATCTTTTGTTGTTATTTCTTTGTAGTCCGTTTTCAGCCGCTGCCGAGGAGAAAGGAGTGAGTATGACGAATCCGTTGCTCTATTCCGATGTGCCCGATCCAGACGTGATTTGTGTGGGGAAGGATTACTATATGATAAGTACCTCAATGCACATGTCGCCCGGAGCACCCATTATGCATTCACGAGATATGAAACACTGGCAGACTGTCAGTTATGTGTTTGATACATTGAGTGAGAGTCCAGCCAACGACCTTGAAGGTGGAAATATATACGGCAAGGGACAATGGGCTGCATCGTTGCGATACAGCAAAGGCGTGTATTATGTTTTCTTCGGCACAGGCAGACATTCGTACGTTTATACAACTGCCGACCCTAAAGGTAAGTGGACTTTGAAGACAAAGTTGAAGCGGTACTACCACGATGCTTCGTTACTGGTTGATTCAGACGATAAGATATACCTGGTGCATTGCATGGGCGGAGCTCTGTATGTAAAGCAGTTTACCGATGACATGCATGGATTCACTGACGGAGATGGAAATGGTACGAAAATCATTTCCATCAAAGAAAGGGCTCTGCACGAGGGTGTGCATGCTTATAAAATTGATGGAAAGTATTACATGACTACCATATGGTGGCCAGCAGGGGGAATACGCACAGAACTCTGTTTCCGTTCCGACAACCTTATTGGACCGTACGAACGCAAGACTATCCTTTGTGATGATCTTGGTTTCCCGCATCATGGTGTGGCACAAGGTGGTATTTGGCAAGCTGCAAACAAACAATGGTATGCCATGCTCTTTCAGGACCATGAAGGAGTAGGGCGCATCCCTTACTTGTTGCCCTGCAGATGGGTGGATGGTTGGCCTATGCTCGGAGATGAAAACGGGAAGGCGCCTACACATTTCGTTATTCCTGGAGTGAAGGAAAAGGGTGGTGCGACCATCGTTTGCAGTGATGATTTTTCTGACTCAAAACTCAATCTTGCTTGGCAGTGGAACCACAATCCGGATGATGCATTGTGGGGGTTGACGGAACGTAAGGGCTTTCTGAGACTACGCACAGGAAAGGTGGTAAGTAATGTCTTTGAAGCCAGAAATACACTTACTCAGCGTACTATGGGACCGCAGTGTGAGGGTACTGTGCGTATGGATATTAGCAGGATGTTGTTGGGCGATCATGCTGGACTGCTCGCGTTCTGTTCACAAGCTGGAGGACTGACTATTGTAAAGACCGAGGATGGTTATCTGTTGCAAATGAACGACCGCGGAGAAGTATGGGCACAAGAACCGCTGTCTGCTACCGAGGTGTGGCTGCGGATGCGTTGCGACTTCACTACCGACACTGCCACTTTTTATTATAGTACTGATGGAAAGGAATTTTTGCCTCTCGGCACTCCGTTCCATATGATTTTCAGTATGGACCATTTTACTGGTAATAAGTTCGCCATATTCAACTATGCAACCCAACACTCTGGTGGCTATGTTGACGTGGATAGCTTTGAGTTTAACTTAAAATGAATATTTATATTTAAATGAAATACAAATTAATATGAATGTAAAAGATATTTACTTAGCAGGAGGATGTTTCTGGGGCACAGAACATTTTTTCAAGCAGATTGAGGGAGTTGTGGAAACAGAAGTGGGATTTGCCAACGGGCATACCGACAATCCGACTTACAAGGAAGTATATACCGACCAGACGGGATATGCCGAAACGGTTCATGTGAAGTATAATCCCGAGGTGGCAAGTTTGGAGTTCCTCCTTCGTATGTTCTTCAAGGCTATCGACCCAGTGAGCCTAAATAAGCAGGGACATGATGAAGGTACTCGTTACCGCACAGGAATCTACTACACGGATGTAGCAGACTTGGATGTAATAAACAAGGTTTTTGATGAAGAGCAGAAACAGTACAATCAACCGCTCGCTGTGGAGCGTCAGCCACTTGACCGTTTCTACACTGCTGAAGAATACCATCAAGATTATTTAGATAAAAATCCTACCGGCTACTGCCACCTGCCCGAGGCATTATTCGAATTTGCAAGGAAAGCGAAAGATGTAAGAGGTAAGAAGTAAGAGGTAAGAGGGATGATGTGAGATGGAAGGGAGGGGGTGATAAGATTGGACAAAGAAAACGGCATCGGTTTGCGTACCATTCTGGAGCATGCCGATGCCGTTGCGATAGTATTAAGGTGAGCATGTCAGGAGAGTCTCACCTTTTTATGCAGGAATTGTCAGACACTTTGATTAGTAATATGTGATGTCGCGTGTTTGTTTGGTAGTAGTTCCATCGCTTGAGATTACTTTACGCGAAGTCCAGTTGCCATGTCCATCCACATCAGTGTTTTCGTACGTTTCGTCGTATGGTTCTATCATATCCATGCCGCCAAATTCGAAGTGCCTCTTCACGATATTGCCTTTTGGGTCGTAAGTAGTTGTCTCCGTGCTTATATCGTCATAATAGTGGGAATGGTACTTTATGACCTTGCCCATCTCATTATATGTGTATTCCTCACCGTTTCCGTCTGCATCGGCTTTGCCCGATATGATACGTCCTTCGCTGTCGCGCTTGATGCCTTGAGGATAGACCGAAGCCAAAGGCTGTCCGTTGTGTGTGAGCCAGAAACCGTTCTCGTCAAAAGTACGTACTGTGTTTCCCCAATCATTTTTGATTACACAACTCTTTACAGGACCCTGCAGATCAAACAATCCCAGTTCTCCATGCACACCGTCAATAACTGCTTTGCTGGCAACCTGGATGACGATTTTCTTAGTTTTGAGGATGTAGCTGTTGAAGAACCTCTTGGTATCTTCGTAATTTTTAGTTCCGTAAAAATCCTCTATATCGCAGATTAAATCCACGTTCTCGTCTCCTTCTTTGGAATAGGTGAAGAACGATCGGATATTGTATACTAAACTGTCGTTAGCGTCGTACATGCATACACTAAGCACCTCTCCCTCTGCATCGGAAACCGGTTTCAGCACTGCTTTCAATCTTAGTTTAACCTGAACATCGCTGTTGTACAGCGGCTCGTTCTCGTATTTGATGTCGATGCTGACAGCGGTTAAAGGCTCTACCATACTGAAGACACCTTCCTCGCCAGTAAGTTCAGTAGGTACAGTCATTCCGATGGCATTATCCTTAGTCTCCAAGAAGTGGCGTATAGACTGTTCGAATTGGCTGCTAATCTCCTGTATTTCACTTTTGTCCACCTTCGCATTCTCATCCTTCTTCAAAGCATTCCACGCCTCTGATCTCACAGTTTCAAACTGCTCTTTCAGGTCGTACATTGAGTAGATAGCTTCACCTACTTCGCCAAGAAAATTTTCACTTACATAACTAGGGGCAGACTTACTGCCACATGCAGCCAGAATGACTAATGTTCCAGCTACCAAAACTGATGTGATAGTCTTTTTCATCGCATTACGTTTTTAAAAGGGTTATTAGATTTTATAAAACATGATATTTCTGTTGCAAATATAGGATAAAATTATATATCATCTACTACATTCCTCGCTCTGCCCAGTCACCGCGATCAAGGTTGCGATAACCGATTGCTTCTGCAATGTGGGGTGCTTGAATGTTTTCCGAACCTTCAAGGTCTGCTATGGTGCGGGCTACCTTCAATATTCTATTGTAGGCACGGGCTGAGAGCTTCAGGCGTTCCATAGCCATACGAAGCATGTCGAGTGATTGAGCGTCTGGTTCGGCAAATTCGTGAAGCATTTTCTCCGTCATTTGGGCATTACAATGGATACGGCCTCTTCCCCCGCCCTCCCCCGTAGGGAGGGAGCTAAATCGTTCTTCCTGAATCTTTCGAGCTGCAATGACGCGTTCTCGGATAGTTGCAGATGACTCACCCGGTTTCATCTTTGAGAGTTTTGCAAATGGCACAGTTTGTACTTCACACTGTATATCGATACGGTCGAGCAGTGGACCGCTTATTTTGTTCATGTAACGCTGAATTTGTCCTGGGGTACAGACACACTGGTGCAGGGCATCGCCATGATAACCACAAGGACATGGGTTCATGGATGCTACGAGCATAAAGGAGCAGGGGAGAGTGAAGTTGTAACGGGCACGTGAAACAGTGATTACGCGGTCTTCAAGCGGCTGACGAAGAGTTTCCAGTACACTGCGATTAAACTCTGGCAACTCATCCAGAAATAGCACTCCGTTATGTGCCAAACATATTTCACCAGGCATAAATGTATTTCCACCACCTACTAAGGCAACATCAGAAACAGTATGATGAGGCGAACGGAAAGGTCGTTGGCTAATGAGCGAGGTGTCTTTATGCAGTTTTCCTGCTATACTATGTATCTGTGTGGTCTCCAGACTCTCGTGGAGCGATAGTGGGGGTAGGATAGAGGGTAGTCGTTTTGCCATCATACTTTTTCCGCAGCCCGGACTGCCTACAAGAATTATGTTGTGTCCGCCTGAGGCTGCGACCTCGAATGCCCGTTTTACGTTTTCTTGTCCTTTCACGTCGGCAAAGTCCAGAGAATAGTTGGTTTGGTTAGCGAAAAACTCCTCTCTGGTATTTACTACAGTAGGTTGTAAAACGGTCTGACCACTAAGGAAATCAGTCACTTCGTTGAGTTTTTGTATGCCATATACAGATACGTTATCTACAACGGCAGCCTCACGTTCGTTTTCTTTTGGTACAAAAAGATTCTGAATGCCCATGCTACGTGCTTTGATGGCAATGGGAAGCGCTCCTTTTATCGGCATTACGGTGCCGTCGAGTCCCAGTTCTCCAATGAACATAGAGTGATTGAGCATCTCTCGGTCAAATTCACATGTATCGTACGACGATAATACTCCGATGGTGATGGGCAGGTCAAGTCCTGTGCCTTCCTTTTTCAGGTCAGCTGGAGCCAGGTTAACAACGATAGAACGTTTGCTGAGTTGGAATCCGTTTAGTCGGAGTGCTGCAAATACTCGTTCCTGACTCTCCTTGACTGCGTTGTCTGGAAGTCCGACAATGGTAAATCGTGGTTGTAAGCCTGCACTGAAAGAATCAACTTCTACTTTGATAGGAATAGCCTCAAGCCCTTGCAGTGTGGCACTATTTATTTGTGATAACACGTCAGGTTAGTTTATAATTTAAGGCGAAGATATGCATAATATTTTATACTGCCATGAAAAAGAAAGAAAAACTTTGAGACTGTGGGGCTTTGAGGCTGATATGCCCCAAAAAATGTGTACCTTTGCAGCCGGATTCCATTTTACGGTGCGGAAGATACAGACTGAATGAAAAAGAAAACTCCTAATATATTCCTTGTGATTATATTTCTTCTGTGCTCTCTCATCATGAGGGCAGAGGATCCGATTGTCGAGTTTGAAGGCAATAAATACACCATCCATGTGGAGCAGTTGAATCCAGACAGGGAGATGACGCTGCTCGACGTGCTGCATATGTGTCCCGAACTGATGTCTTCCGATGGTAAGTCGCTCACTGCAAACTATCTGCTGAGTTCCGATGATATCATGTTTGGCGTAGAATACGAACCTCTGCTTGAAGGCATCAAGGCGTGTGACCTCAGCGAAGTGGTGGTTTGCACATACGGTGCTGTGAACAATGCCATGGACGGCACTATGGGCTTCATCGACCTTCACTTTAAAGAGGGCAGGGGACTGTCGGGCAAGGCATCCGTCAGTGGAAGTACCTACGGCAACGGACAACTCTTTACCAATATAACCCACGAGAGCGACAAACTCGCCATCCGCGGTTTTGGTCAGGGCGGACTGCTCTATGGCAAAGCCTATCCTCTGTCGGTGGGTACTGTGAAGTCCGACAAAAAGTTGAAAAACGTCATGCTCTTCGTAGATTGGAATGTAACCGAACGCGACCTTCTGACGTTGAAACTCCAGCAGGGCTATAATAAACAGAACGACAACATCGGAACTGCCGACTTCGATAGCGATGATATTGCTGTCCGTCAGCGGTGGGGCGAACTTTCAGCTACCTATGAGCGCACTCTCAACGATAATGAAGCATACCTTTACATTGAGTCCGGCTTCAACTTTGACAAGAGCGACCTTTCCGATATGGAGGCTCAGACTGCAGTGCCCTGGTGGATAGGCGAGGTTGGCATTCCCCTCTTTCGCCAGTCACTCATGCTCACAGCTGGCTACGAAGGAGGCTATGCCAATATATGGTACCCCTCGTCGCTTCGTGAACAGATACTCAACAACGACCTCTACCTCATGCTCGACTTCAAGAAGGGACCGTGGATTCTCAGTATTGGCGACCGTCTCCGTCATAACACTTTCTGGGACAAACACTACGACGAGGAACCACGCTACCTGTGGTCGTACAACCGCTTTGACCATGCTTTCCATGTCAGTGCAGGCTTTCGTGCAGGGCGCCACTTCGTGCAGGGCATATTCAGTCGCAGTTTCTTCAATCCCACACCCATAGAATTCCATTCATACCTCGAATCCACAGCAGTGCACCACAATACCAATTATAAGACCAATCTCGCATGGCGTTCCGAACTGCGCTACACCTTCCAGACTCCGCGTCTTGTAACCACGTTCAGCCTCAACCACACTCTCCTGAATGACATGCCCACTCCCGACCATTCCACTTTCGGACTTGGAGCAACAGCCACATGGAACGCAGGAAAATTCCGTCTTACGGGTGGTGCAAACCTCTACCACCTCCATATCGACAATGCTGAACCAATCAACTATACATACTACACTCTCAAACTAGCTCCCGTCCTGCTTCTCGGCAGCGGTTTCCGTATCTCCTCGGTACTTATCTACAACAGCAGGAACGTGGAAGTCCTCAACGAGCACGCCCATCTTTTTGCTTCCGTAAAACTGGGGAAAGACCTCGGCAAGCACTTCCATGTCTTTGCCGACTTCCACGATCTTGCCGATCAACTCAAAGGTGAAAGTTACCTCCTTTTTCAGTCCTACCATAATCGTGCCGTCACCATCGGATTCACTTACTATATAAAATAAAAATGTATAGTAACATTCATGTTTTGTTCAGTAAGCTTCTTATAGATTCTCATAGCGAATGGAGAACGTGTTGCCCTTCGAGAGGTCGCCTGTGATCCATCCTTTCTTAAACCAGCGTTCGCGCTGTTCCGAAGTGCCGTGAGTGTAAGTCTTTGCATTTGTATAACCCTGAGCCTTCTTTTGCAGGTAGTCGTCACCGATTTTCTGTGCCGTGACGAGAGCCTCTTCAAGGTCGCCCTTCTCCATCGAATTGAACATCTTGTTTTCGTAATGTCCCCACACGCCGGCATAGAAGTCTGCCTGCAGCTCTATCTGCACACTAATCTTATTCGCGTTGGTTGAGTTCAGTTGCGCCATCTGCTTGTGAGCTTTGCCAAGATCGCCCAGCAGGTTTTGTACGTGGTGACCAACCTCGTGGGCAATGACATAAGCGTAGGCAAAATCACCGTCGGCTCCCAGAGTCTTTTTCATGTCGCGGAAGAAACTCAGGTCGATATACACCTTCTGGTCAGCAGAACAGTAGAAAGGTCCCATTGCGGCACTGCCGTTTCCGCAACCTGTCGATATTGAGCCTGTATACATCACAAGGATAGGGGCTTTGTACTGGCGTCCCATCTCCTGGAACTTGCGTGTCCACACGTCTTCGGTACTGGCAAGAATCTGGCGAGTAAAGAGAGCCAGTTCTTCTTCTTCCTGTGTACCTACATATGTGCCATCGGATGGCTGTTCTGTGTACTCAGGACTTGCACCTCCAACCATTTGCATCATCTTGCTCAGGTCACCACCTGACATGATGAAAAGGAATGCCAAAACGATGATGATTGTGCCACAACCCATTCGTCCTTTGCCACCTCCGATAGGTATCATGCCTCCGAATGGACTGCCTCCACCGCGTGAACTACTGCCACGCATGTCTTCAATGTTTGAGCTTTCGCGTCTTCCGTCTAATCGCATAGTGTTTAAGTATTTAGATATGTATTAGATTTTTAAATTGAAAGTCCCTGCCATTAATGGTTACACGACTTTTTTAACGATTTATGCAAAGGTACAACATTGAACTGAAACCTCCAAAAAACATGATTGGAAAACTGACGAAGCTGCCCTTCGCGAATGAAATCAGCCTTATATCGCTCGCTATATGTTGTTATCTTTATTATTTATCCTTTGTAAGTTTTAGCCTTTTGCTCCAGTTCTGACAAGCGGTCAAGAGCCGCCTTCAGGGTGTCATCGCGCTTGGCAAAATGGAAGCGGATGAGATGATGAACATCTTCTCGGAAGAAGCAGCTGCCTGGAACAGCACCCACACCAACATGCTCAGCCAGCCACTCGCAGAAATGCAGGTCGCTCTTTACACCATATTTCGACACATCGAGCAGTACATAATAAGCGCCCTGCGGGTCGGTGAAGTCAAGCCCAAATTGTCTCAGTCCGTCGCAGAAGAGTTGCTTCATGTGTGTGTAGTGTGCTTGAAGTTTTGTGTAATAACTATCTTGGAATGAGAGACCTACAGTCGCTGCTTCCATCAAAGGTGCAGCTGCGCCTACGGTCAGGAAGTCGTGCACTTTCTTCACTCGCTCTATAATGGGTTCTGGCGCAATGACATACCCCAGTCGCCAGCCTGTGATGCTATAAGTCTTGGACAGCGAACTGCATGAAACAGTTCGTTCCCACATACCCGGAAGTGTGGAGATATAGACATGCTGGTAAGGGGTATAGACGATGTGCTCATATACTTCATCTGTTATCACATAGCCGTCATACTTGATGATAATATCTGCTATCGTCTGGAGTTCGTCACGAGTAAATACTTTACCACAAGGGTTCGATGGATTGCAGAGCACCAAGGCCTTTGCGCCCTTTCTGAAAGCGTCTTCGAGCAGATTGGCATCAAACTCAAATGTGGGTGGTACAAGTGGAATATATATAGGCTCTGCACCCGTGAGAATCGTGTCTGCCGTGTAGTTTTCGTAGAATGGTGAGAAGATGGCCACCTTGTCTCCTGGATTTACGATAGTCATCATGGCTGCCATCATTGCCTCAGTGGAGCCACAGGTCACAACGATGTTCTTGTTGGCATCAATGTCTAATCTAGTGAAATGACTCTGCTTTTTAGCTAAAGCCTCGCGGAAGTTCTGTGCTCCCCAGGTTATGGCATACTGATGTGGCCCATGTGGCGCTATTTCTGCCAGAAAATTCGTTATCTCCTTTGGAGGGTCGAAGTCAGGAAACCCTTGCGAGAGATTGATTGCTTCATACTGATTTGAGATACGGGTCATTCTACGGATGATGGAATCCGTGAAGCCAGCCGTGCGTGTGGATAATGGTTTCATATTTCAGTCGAGTAATGCAGATACAATATCCTAGCTAAGCACCTTATAGTAGATACTCTTGGTTAGTGTCTTGACTCCTTCTTCCTTAGCGTATGAGCCCAAGGAGTCAACCAATGTCTGGAATTGTTTCGCCACAAAATTACTAAAAAACGATGATTTCTTGTCATCATTGTGCGTGAATGTATGTTATTTTGGCAAATTTATAATTAAAATTGTGTAATTTTGTCCCCGTTATGAAATATATGATACAAAGAAATACGTACCAGATAGGAAAATTGTTCTGTTTGCTGACCGTGATATTTACATTGTACAGTTTTACGGTATTGGCTGCTTGTTCCAATAATGGTACTCCTACTGAACAGGATAGCATAGCGCCTGTTAATAGGAAAGTTGCTGAGATAGTAGAACGTGGTACGTTGCTCGTAGGTACTACAGGTGACTATCGTCCTTTATCCTTCTGTGAACCAGATGGGACATACTGGGGCTTTGGTATAGAAATTGCCAAAGAGATTGCTAAATACTTAGGTGTTGAGATTTCTTTCGTAAAGACTTCATGGCCTACTCTGACAGCCGATGTGTTGGCAGAACCCCAGACTTTTGACTTGGCAATAGGCGGCATCACCATCACAGATACCCGGCGTGAGAATATGTTAATGAGCGATGGTTATCTGGCTAATGGAAAAACGATTCTTTGCCGTGCATCAGAAGCAGATCGTTTTCGCTCATTGGCTGACATTGACAAGTCTGAAGTAACTGTAATGGTGAATCCTGGTGGACTTAATGAAAAGTTTGCCAACGAAAACCTCACTCATGCAAATATAGTCGTTCACCAAAAGAACGAGGAAATACCGACACTTGTAGCCGAAGGTGCAGCTGATGTGATGATAACGGAAATTACAGAGGCTCCTTATTATGTGCAGACTGACAACCGATTAGCAGCCCCACTATTGAATGCTCCATTTAATCATGGCGAAATTGGTGTCCTTATGCGGAAGGGGCAGGGGGATCTATTACAGATGGTGAACAATGTCATCTGTCAGATGAAGTCCAACGGCTCTCTTCGGAAGCTGCATGAGAAATACGGGTTAGTATATGCCTACTAATAAAAAGAGGCAATAACTGATGGACCCACAATTCGGATGGCTGTTGTGTTATAATTATACAGTCTTATTTTTTCTCGACAAGTATTCAATTGCCAAAACAGGCCATAGAGGCACTTTGCGTATGTTTGTTCTTACAGCAGGAATGTCACACAATAGAAAGATTGAGGCCAAAAAAAGTGAGTACCAGATGATGTAACCATAAACCTGCTTTATTGCCACAAGCATCATTGAGTGCAGATAACTGCCAGCCATAAACTCTCCGAAGTTAAAATGTGAGAGGTCGAGGTGCGTGAGTGTCAGTTGGCGGCCGTAGTTCATCATGTCCTCATTGAGGAAGTGCGAGAAGATGGTGGTATAGAAACCATAGCCCATAGCACCACCCAGATACATGTGTAGGATATTGAACACGAACAACCCCATGAAAAACATCTCAAGACTTGGTACCGATTCGTTCAAAGCCCACATCAGGGTTGGAGCAAGAATGCCATAGCCAAAGCCGCGTAGCATTATTGCCAGCCGGTATTGCTCAATGTTCACCGACATTCCTACAGTGGCGTACATAAGCAAGGTGTATGCACTGATGGAAAGAAAGCTAATGCCTATCAGTTTCCATATCTTCCACTTCCGGACCTTGAGCCAGTAGAGGTCAAGCGCTATACCGAGAAACATTCCCGGCAGTGCCCACATGTACTGACTCTCCTTGGTCAGTTCTTCCAGTCCGACGACCTCTGTGTAGAGTATCTCCTCAAGCGTATGCTCAGCACCGAAAGCCAATTCGCCCAATATGGTTACAATGAGGATAGGTACTACGTTGCGGCATTTCAGCAGACGCAGTTCTACGTATGGATAGCGATTGTGAATCAGGCGGTAAAGGGTGAGCCCTGCAAAGAGGAGTGTAAAAGCCCCCGCCATTCTTATATGATGGTTTGCGAACCACCTGTAGTAATCGCCATAGACAAAGATGTATGATAGCAGTAGCATAGTTACACAAATGAACAGTGCTCCCTGCCAGTCTGTTCCTTTTAGCGAAAACCTGTTAGGCATAGGACAAAACGGACGACACAGTATTATCTGCGTCAGCAGTACGAACGACATTGTGCCTACGGTAAAAGCGTGCATCATTTGCCATGTAAAATAGTGTCCCATCCAGGCAGCAAGCCATCCGCCGCCCTCTATGGCTGTGAGAAGTATGATGTGGAGCACGGGGAAGAATACTGCGAAGTCGCGTTTTGGCGTAATCCACAGTTGGATGTTGCTCATACACTCGAATGTTCCTTGAATCTTGGCAATTCCTGCAATGAAGCATGTCACAACAAGTACTGGCATCGACTGGCTATGCATCGTGATAACGTTGCATATGCCCATCACTATGGCAGATGTGCATAGCAGCTGCTGATTGGTGAAGCGGAACTTCATCCTGAACAGCATAGGGAACCACATAGCCATGCCCGCAAGAGTGGCATAGAGTAGAAACATAACATCCTCTATCATAAAGTTTGTTGTGCCGCGAATCTCATCGAGAGCCCCCAGATACATGCCTCCAGAGAATTGGAAGCACAGAGCCGTAACGACGTAAACCCATGGTTGCAAATTACGAGGCACCCATCCTTTCATCATTGGCATACAGAAACCCATGCCTGCGGGTGGCGGCGGTGCCTTCATCAGATATTCAGTTAGTTTTCCCATTATTCTTCTACTTTACAAACAACGTTATAACCTCCGTGCAGCTTCTTCACTTCATCGCATGCATCAATTTTCACTCGTACCGTAACGCGCTGCTCTACTTTTACGAAATTTCCTGTAGCATTGTCGATAGGAATCAACGAGAATGCGCTGCCGGTAGCATCGCTGATACGCTCTACAACTCCTGTATATTCAACACCGGGAACAGCATCAGCAGTAAAACGCACTTTATTGCCAACCTTGATATTTGACATTTGCGACTCCTGGTAGTTTGCCTCCACCCATTTCTCACTCTTGTCAACGATGCTGACCATTGTCTGACCGGGGTTAACCAACTGGCCTGCGTGGATATCCTTGCTGCCCACCACACCATCACAGGTGGCAATGATGTAACAATACGACAGGTTCAGTCGTGCTATCTCTACCTGTGCACGAGCCAGTTCGATGGCAGCTTCTGAGGCCGAGAGATGATGCCCTTGCTCTGCCACAACAGCAGTCTGTGTGTTGCGCGAACGAAGCGCCTGCTCATATCCAGCCTTGGCACTCAGATAACGCGTGTGCACATTGTCATACTGTTGCTGTGTAACGGCATCCTGCTGGAGTAGTTTCTGAAAACGGGCATCCTCCCTCTGTGCATTCTCCATCTGTACACGGGCTGCTTCAATGCCTGCTTCGGTCACACTGATACTAGTCTTTGTGGTATTGATACTGCTTGCTGTACCCTGCGAACCGCGTTCGACACGGGTAAGATCTGCTTCTGCCTGAGCCAGACGAAGTCGAAACTCGGCATCTTCAATGACAACAAGTGTGTCGCCCTTCTTCACCTCCTGAAATTCGGTAAAGCGGACCTCGCGTATAAACCCCTGCACGCGGCAGTTCTGTGGCACTATATTCTGGCATACACGAGCATTATCTGTGACTTCGCCACTGCCGAAATATACAAACTGACTTACGGCATAAACGACGCCGCATGCTATACATAGTATTATGATAGCATTATAACTGTAGGTTGAAAATTTATTCTTTTCCATTTTTTTGTTAAAGTGTGTTTGTTATATATTTAAGTTTGAAATAGTTGTAAAGCATATTGATGCGAGCATTTACCAAAGCCATGTCGGCTGAGAGTTTCATGTTTGAGGCATCAAGCATATCGGTCAGCAAAGCCAGATCGTTGTCGTATCGGTTTTTTACCACCATATAGTTTTGGTCGGCAAGTTCCACCTGTTTCTCCTGTGTGCTAACCTCAACTGAGCTGGTCAGCAGATTGGTATAACTGGCATGTACACCATTTTCTATGCCTTCGCTCGCCAACTGCACTCTTTCGCGTGCCTGAGTATTTTCATGTTTTGCCTTACGGATGTTATGCTTGTTCTTCCAAAGGCTTGACAGACTGTATTTCACTCCTATTCCGACAAACCACACGTTGACGTTGGCATTCTTTGGAATCATATCGGAGGTGTATGGACCACACAGGTTGTTTTCGGCAACTACAGCCACTGATGGTCGCGATGCCGCACGAACGTTCTTGACCTTCTGTGCCGATATTTCTGTGGCAAGTGAAGCCTGACGGATGCTTATGTTGTTTTCCGCCGCTGTCTGTTGCCATAACTCTTCGGAGACAAGAGCCTTGAGTGCCGTACCTTCCTCTTCAAGCGACTGTGTATCCACTTCAAAGGTCGCTCCCTCAGGCAGGTGGATTGCTGTGCTGAGCTGATGACGGATAATCTTCTGCGCATCATCTATTTGTGTCTTGGAAAGCTGAAGGCTTTGCAGTTGCAGTTCATATCGCGTTATATCGTTCTTCAACACCGTTCCCTGTTCTCTGCGCGCCTTCATTTGCTCGATTACTTTTTCCGTCAGCTCTATGTTTTTTGCTATCACCAGTGACTGGTTCCGCAGTTTGCAGAGGTCAAGGTAATAACCGGTAATCAGAAAACGCACCTCCTGACGATTCTTCTCCACATCAAGTTCAGCCAACTGATGCCCCAGCTTTGCCATTTCAACGCCTGAATGGATAGCACCACCAGCATAAATCACCTGACTCGCCCGAGCAGTGAAGCTGTTGCCCCAATGTGGTGTTGGCTGCTTGCCGTTCTGCACCTGCTGAGGTCCAAGTCCCGGAACAATATATTCTGTGGTGCCACTGGTAGAAAAGCCACGTGACATCAAGAAAGCATTGCCGATGTAAGAACCTTGCATGCTGAGTTCAACACTTGGCAACATAGCAGATTTTGCCGATGCCACCCCTTCTTCTGCAGCCTTCAATGCTACCTCGCTGACCTTAATGCGCTGATTCTGCTGGTCAGCCAAATCAAAAAGCGACTGAAGACTCATCCTTTGCTGTGCATAAGCAGGTACACAGCAACTTGCTCCGACTATCATCGAAACAGTCAGAGCACAAATAAACTTGTGATTACTCATTAAAAAGAAAAATATATTCTTATAATTCATTACTCGTCAAAAAAAGTCCTTCCCTCGGAAATACGAATAATGAACTGTCATGGTTCGGACAAACCTTACGTCTGCCACAATGCGCTACAAACCTCTCTGATTAGGGAATAAATCGAGAAAAGAATTTCGAGCACTATTAATTGCGAAATCCAAAATCGAGTGCAAAGTTATGAAAAAAATGCCGAATCACAAAAAAAAATCCCAAGCTGTAGAAGCAGCTCTTTCAAGGGCACGAGGAACTGCATCCCCAATCAACTCAGCCAGGTTTGACATTATAAAAAGGGACCTGTCCAAGCGGACAGATCCCTTTACTTATTATATCAGAGTGGTATTTACTCCTCGACGGCTGCCTGCGCGGCGGCTAGACGTGCGATTGGCACACGGAATGGAGAACAAGAAGCGTAGTTCATGCCTATCTTAGCGCAGAACTTAACAGATGATGGTTCACCTCCGTGCTCACCGCAGATACCTGTACGCATACCTGGACGAACGGCGCGACCTTTCTCAACTGCCATCTTGATGAGCTGTCCGACACCCTTCTGGTCGAGTACCTGGAATGGGTCAACCTTCAGAATCTTCTTCTCAAGATATACGGGGAGGAATGATGCGATGTCATCACGTGAGTAACCGAATGTCATCTGTGTGAGGTCGTTGGTACCGAATGAGAAGTATTCTGCCTCTGTTGCGATACGGTCGGCTGTGAGAGCTGCACGTGGAATCTCAATCATAGTACCGATTTCGAATGGAATTTCGATACCTTCCTCGGCAAATACTTCCTTGGCAACCTTCTGGATGATTTCCTTCTGCTGCTTGAACTCGTAGAGGATACCGATGAGTGGTACCATGATTTCCGGGTGTGGGTCGAAGCCTTCCTTCTTCAGCTGACAAGCAGCACCGAGGATGGCGCGAGTCTGCATAGCTGTGATTTCAGGGAATGTGATACCCAGACGGCAACCACGATGACCGAGCATTGGGTTGTTCTCTGCAAGAGAAGCTACACGCTGCTGGATAACCTTGATGTCAACACCCATTTCGTTTGCCATAATCTGCTGGCCTTTCTGATCGTGTGGTACGAACTCGTGGAGTGGTGGGTCGAGCAGACGGATGTTTACTGGCAGTCCGTCCATAGCCTTCAGAATTCCGTAGAAGTCTGCCTTCTGGTATGGAAGGAGTTTTGCAAGAGCCTTCTCGCGTCCTTCAACCGTCTCTGACAGAATCATTTCGCGCATAGCGATAATCTTCTGGTCATCGAAGAACATATGCTCTGTACGTGTCAGACCGATACCCTTAGCACCGAATGCGCGAGCAACCTCTGCATCGTGTGGAGTATCTGCGTTTGTGCGTACCTGCAGTTTTGTATATTTGTCGCAAAGATCCATGAGAGCCTTGAAGTCACCAGAGAGTTCGGCAGCCTTAGTTGGAACTTCACCGGCATAAACCTGACCTGTGGTACCGTTCAAAGAGATGTAGTCACCTTCTTTGTAAACAGTGCCTTCAATTTCTACTGTCTTAGCCTTGTAGTCAACAGCGATAGCACCTGCACCTGATACACAGCACTTACCCATACCACGAGCTACAACGGCAGCGTGAGAAGTCATACCGCCACGTGCTGTGAGGATACCTTCTGCTGAAGCCATACCTGCGAGGTCTTCAGGACTTGTTTCGATACGAACCATGATAACCTTGTGACCGTTTGCGTGCCATTCCTGAGCATCGTCAGCGTGGAAGACAATCTGACCGCAAGCTGCGCCTGGAGAAGCTGGCAGACCCTGAGTGATTACCTTTGCCTTCTTCAGAGCATCCTTATCGAATACTGGGTGGAGGAGTTCGTCGAGCTTCTGAGGTTCGCAGCGCATGATAGCAGTCTTCTCGTCGATGAGTCCTTCGCGTACGAGATCCATAGCAATTTTAACCATTGCAGTACCTGTGCGCTTACCGTTACGAGTCTGGAGGAACCAGAGTTTTCCTTCCTGTACGGTGAACTCCATATCCTGCATATCCTTGTAGTGCTTTTCGAGCTTATCCTGAATAGAGTTCAGTTCTGCGTAGAGTTTCGGCATAGCTTCTTCCATAGATGGGTACTTGGAAGCACGTTCTGCTTCAGAAATGCCTGCACGCTCAGCCCAACGCTGTGAACCGATCTTAGTGATCTGCTGTGGAGTACGGATACCAGCCACAACGTCTTCACCCTGTGCGTTGATAAGGTACTCACCGTTGAAGAGGTTTTCACCGTTACCTGCGTCGCGTGAGAAGCAAACACCTGTAGCAGATGTGTCACCCATGTTACCGAATACCATTGCCATAACAGAAACAGCTGTTCCCCATTCATCTGGAATACCTTCCATCTTACGGTAGAGGATAGCGCGCTCGTTCATCCAGCTGCGGAATACAGCGCAGATAGCGCCCCAGAGCTGTACGATTGGGTCAGTTGGGAATTCCTGTCCTGTGCGCTCCTTGATTGCAGCCTTGAAAAGTTTAACGAGTTTTTTCAAAGAGTCAACTGAGAGGTCTTTGTCCAGAGTAACGCCCTGTTCTTCCTTAACCTTCTCGATGATTTCCTCGAATGGGTCGATATCTTCCTTGTTTACTGGCTTAAGACCCATAACTACATCTCCGTACATCTGTACGAAACGGCGGTATGAGTCGTAAACGAAGTGTGGGTTGTTAGTCTTCTGAACCATGCCCTCAGCGACTTCGTCGTTCAGACCGAGGTTGAGGATTGTATCCATCATACCAGGCATTGATGCACGTGCACCAGAACGAACGCTGACGAGCAGTGGGTTCTTAACATCACCGAACTTACAGTTCATCAGTGCTTCAGTGTGCTTAACTGCTGCATTTACTTCGTCCTGCAGGAGTTCCTTGATTTTTTCTTCTCCTACTTCGTAGTACTCGTTACAACAGTCAGTTGTGATTGTAAAACCTGGAGGCACTGGTACACCTATGAGGTTCATTTCAGCAAGGTTAGCTCCCTTGCCACCAAGTGCTTCTCGCATTGAAGCGTTACCTTCAGCCTGTCCGTTACCGAAGGTGTAAACTCTTTTTTGAGCCATAATCTAATAATTGTTTTTAATAAGGTTATTTATAAAATGATTCTGTCGAGAAAATGATAGATTTGAAATCCGTTGACAAAAGTAGCTTTTTTAATTGTATATTCCAAATTGTTAAATGAAAAAAGTGCAAAAATAGCATTTTTTACCATTTTTGCACAATTTTCTTATTTCCCTATAAGCTTAAGCATAGCTTTTGCGTCATCGTCTCCACTCTTCGCATCTTTCTTGATGTCGGCAAGGATATCCTTCCCGTGCTCTTTGTCATTCACTGCCTTCAGAAGCAGTTCTTTTGCCTTTGCTTTATCTTCTCTCACACCTTTGGCTTCCATGTAGCATTTAGCCAGACGGTACTGTGATTTTGCATGTCCCTGTGCTGCCGCTTTTTCATACCAGTACACAGCTTTTGCATGATCCTTTGGTACGCCATATCCCTTCTGGTAGATGCGTCCCATGCGATACTGCGCCTTCTTGTGTCCTTGTTCTGCTGCAGGCTTCAGTTTTGCTATTGCTTCGGTATATTTCTCCTTGTCGTAGAGAATTTTACCTTCTTTATACAATTTTTCGGCATTTTGTGCCAGAGCTGCCAAACTCAGCATTACAGTCAGCAGCAGGGTTGTGATTCTTTTCATGTTATTATTAGTTTTCGTTTTGGTTTTCGTTCAAAATCTTCTTTGCTCGTTCCAGGTCTTTTTCGTAAACGAAAACATCCACACCTGTGAAGGCTGAGATGAGTCCGCCGTACAGATTTGTCATATTCTCATTATGCAGAGCTGACGGAATACCCTCCGCCTCCAGCGCTGTTTTCAGCACATGAGCCTCGAACGATGTGTTGCAGGTCGTGAGTCTTACGGTCATCATTTTCTTCGTTTCTTTTTAGTTTAGAACGCAAATGTAGGAAAAATGTTTTAAATAAAATGTAAAAGTATCTGAAAATATATTCGTATCTTCGCGGCAAAATATACAGAATCGTTATGATAAAGGACCTAAACAAAGTTGCGATAATTGCCGGCGAGCATCGTGTAAGTTTTTCTGAGATGCTTGCTCGTGTTCAATCTTTCGTTGATGCTGTAAAGCAGAGTAGGGGTACGAAAACCATCATTTTCAGTGAGAACCGTGAAGGTTGGATTTATGCTCTTTATGCTACGTGGGTTGCTGGCGGTATTCCTGTTCCGGTGGATGTTATGTCAACGGTAAGTGACGTAGAGTATATTCTTCGTGACTGCACTCCTGAGTATGTGTGGGCATCGAAGAAGAAAGCTGACGTGATGCGTAAGGCTATCCAGCAGAGTGGTATGAATATTCGCATGTTGATAATCGATGATTACGAAATTGCTCCTGTATCTTCTCTTGTTGAAGATATGTCAAGTCCGCTTGTAAAGGGTTTTGATACACTTTATTATCAGAACGATGACGATATGGGACTTATCGTTTATACATCGGGTACGACAGGAACTCCGAAGGGCGTTATGCTGAGTTTCGTCAATATGTTGGCAAATGTGCGTGCTGTGTCGGAGGAAGTTCCAATATATGGTCCTGAGGTGCGCAGTCTTGTGCTCTTGCCCCTTCATCATATTTTGCCGCTTATGGGTTCTGTTATAGCCCCAATGATCAACGGTGCTGGTGTCACAATCAGTCCGTCGATGACTGGTCCCGATATTATGGCAACACTCCAGAACGGCGATGTACATATTATAATAGGTGTACCTCGTCTTTGGCAAACAATCTACAATGGTGTTAAGGCAAAGATAGACAGTTCACCTATCGCTCGTCTGCTTTTCTGGGTATGTAAGAAAGCAGATAACCCAGCGCTGTCCCGTAAGATTTTCAAAGCTGTACATCAGAAACTTGGTGGCCATTTGCAGTTCTGTGTCAATGGTGGTGCTGCTTTGCCAAAAGATGTTGCCGAGGGTATGAAGGTTCTTGGTCTAGACCTGCTTGACGGTTACGGAATGACAGAGATGGCACCTATGATTTCCTTTACCCGTCCGGGCGAACTTGTTCCGGGTAGTGTTGGTAAGGCAATGCCTTCAGTAAAAGTAAAATATGTAAATGGAGAACTCTGTGCCAAAGGCCCTAACCTTATGATGGGCTACTACAATAGACCTGAGGAAACAGCCGCAGTAATTGATTCTGAGGGCTATATTCACACGGGTGACGTTGCTCACGCAGATGCCGAAGGACACATATTTATCACAGGTCGTACGAAGGAGATTATCGTGCTTTCAAACGGAAAGAATATCAATCCCGTCGAGATAGAATATAAGATTGAGGGTTATGAAGATATGGTGAAGGAAGTTGGAGTTTGCCAGGATGGCGACCGCCTCTGTGCCATCATTGTACCAAACGAATTGTGGGCTCGCGATAAGTCTGACGACGAACTGGAACTACAGCTCAAGCGCGAGGTAATCGAACCTTATAACCAGTCTACTGAGTCCTATAAGCGTGTTCTAAGTGTTTATATCTATCATGGAGAACTGCCTCGCACTCGTATGGAGAAACTGCAGCGATACAAATTGCCGCAACTCTTGCAGTCAGGTGCTCATTCTGCTCCAAAACAAACTGATGCTGTAGAACCTACTTTCGAAGAATATCGCATCATAAAGAAGTTTATAGAGGAAGAAAAACGTATTGCAGTTCATGCAACAGATAGTCTTGATACAGACTTGGCTCTCGACTCACTTGATATGGTTGGTCTGCAGGCATTTATTGAAATCACCTTCGGACTGAAGATGAATTCCGAGCGCATTTCAACCTTCAAGACTGTTGGTCAATTGGCTGAGTATGTAAGTGACTACAAGACTCGTGTTGAAGTGGATCGTATTGACTGGGCAGCTATTCTCAACGAAGACACTTCATCTGCTCGTCTGCCAAAGACTTGGGCAAGTGCCAATGCTATTGTTTCTACTGCCCGAATGCTCAGCAAATCTTATTTCTCGCTGCAGGGTAGTGGTATGGAGAATATTCCTGACGGACCATACATCATGGCTGCAAACCACCAGAGCTACTTTGATGGAATGTTTATCACGTCGTTCCTTACTCGCAATCAGGTGAACAATTCTTTCTTCTATGCTAAACAAGATCATGTACGCAGCGGCTTTGCTCGTTTTATGGCAAGTCACCACAACGTAATCGTGCTCGACCTTAACAACCTGAAGGAAAGCATCCAGATGCTTGGTGAGGCTCTGAAACGTGGTCGCAATGTCATCATTTTTCCTGAGGGAACCCGAACAGTCACAGGTAAGTTGGGTAGTTTCAAGAAGATGTTTGCTATCCTCAGCAAGGAACTTAACGTGCCAATCGTGCCCGTTGCCATCAATGGAGCCTATGCTGTAATGCCAAAGGGCAGTAAGATGCCTAAACGTGGAAAGGTGACTGTAGAGTTCCTGAAACCAATACAGCCGCAGACTACCGACACGTACGACTCACTCGCCGACAAGGTTCGCGATACTATCGCGGCAGTCCTCCATTAACCATTTTGGAGTCGATGTGGCTCCGCAGATTCCGACCGACTCAATATCTTTAAACCATTTGGGGTTTATCTCGGTGGGGTTGTCAATAAGATGAGAATTACTGTTTACGGCAAGGCACTCGCCAAAGAGTACTTTGCCGTTACTGCTTTTTTTACCGCATACGAAAAGAATGAGGTCGTGTTTTGCGGCAAACGAACGGATGTTCGGAATGCGGTTAGCCACTTGTCGGCAAATGGTGTCGAAGTAGTGAAACTCTGCCGGCTGCTGTATGTGTTCTTCTATGTAACTGACTATCGAACGGAATCCCTCAAGTGATTTTGTTGTTTGTGAATATAGCTGTATATCTTTATTGAAATCCAGTCGTTTAACGTCGTTTATATTTTCTATTACTATAGCTCTGCCTTCAGTTTGTCCTACCAGTCCTATAACTTCAGCATGACCAGGTTTTCCGTAGATTACAATCTGGCGTTTATGTTGCGGGTCGGAGTCGTAGTCTGCCTTGATGCGTCGTTGCAGATTCAGTACCACAGGACATGTAGCATCAATCAGTCGTATGTTCTGCTTCTGTGCTGTGTCGTAAGTCTGTGGTGGTTCACCATGCGCCCTCAGCAACATCTTCGTATCTTTCAGGGCAGAGAGGTTGGAGTGTTCTACTGTTACCAGTCCCAGCTGGCGCAAACGTTCGCACTCCCTTCCGTTGTGTACTATATCGCCCAGGCAATAGAGCGAACCGCCTTGTTGCAGTTCCTCCTCGGCTTTTCTGATTGCGGTTGTCACACCAAAGCAGAAACCTGATCCTGAGTCGATTTCTATCTTCATTTGGAAGTCCCTTTCTTAATTTTCTCCGTTCTGGGTGGTCTTCATTCTGAATTGTTCCAAAAGCCATTGGCTCTGTTCTTCGCGAGTCAGATGACTATTGTCCAGCAAAAGAGCATCGTCAGCCTTCTTCAGCGGACTCACCTCGCGGTGCGAGTCTATATAGTCGCGATCCTGCACGTTCTTCAGAATCTCCTCAAATACAGGCATTGGAGCATTCTTGTTTGCCTCGGCCTTCTCCTTCAATTCGTCGAAACGGCGTTGTGCTCTCACTTCAGCCGATGCAGTAACGAAAATTTTCAGTTCTGCGTTAGGGAAAACAGCAGTACCTATGTCGCGGCCGTCCATCACGATACCTCCGTCTTTGCCCATAGCCTTCTGTTGTTCGGTAAGGAATTTACGCACAAAGGGTAGGGCAGCCACCGGACTCACGTTGTTCGATACCTCCATTTGTCTTATCTCGTCCTCCACCAGTTCTCCGCACAGATATGTGTCGGGACGTCCCTTTTCAGCATTGAACTTAAACGACACACTTACTTTGCCGGCATCGATGTCGTTCTTCAGTCCTGCCTCGTCAATCTTGCCGTCCTTCAGCAGTCCGTTTCTTAGTGCGTACAGAGTTACAGCCCTGTACATCGCACCAGTATCTACATACACATATCCTATTTCTTTTGCCAATTGTTTAGCCATCGTACTTTTCCCGCACGATGAATGCCCATCAATTGCAATTACAATTTTACCCATTCCTTTTCTTTTGTTATTGTTTAGTTTGTCGATGTATCACATCGACATAGTCTAAAAGCTATAGCTTAGATTGCCCATAATCGAGCTGGCTCCGATATGCCATTTGCCGTAGGCGACGCCCACTTTCAACTTCTTGATATTTATACCGAAACCGATGTTCCATCCTGCCCAGTGGGAGGAGTCTAGCACCTTCATTTCGTGACTTCTGCGTACATTATATCCCAGTGCTATCCATACGTTTTGTGTCGGTAGCACGTCCACGCCGAAGATGAAATGCTGTATGAAATTCAGATTTTTCCAATGTGTGATGTCATCCATCGTTACACTGAATCGGATTGGTGCGTTGGCGAGTTCCTGTGTGAAACCAAGACAGAGGTCGAACGGCAGTTTTTCGTGTTTGTCGTGAAAAGCCTTAAGTTGTCCTCCCAAGTTGCGGGCTACAATCGACAGTGAAGTATGTGCGTTGGCACTCAGGTAGTTAAGTCCCAAGTCCACACCCATAGCAAAAGCGTTGTAGCTGGCATAATTAGAAAACATAAACTTAGCAGTCACACCACCACTTATGCGGTCGGTCAGCAAATAAGCAAACGAGCCCTGTACGGAAACATCCGATGCCGACAGGTCGCCTATTTCTGTGCCTGTCTCGTCCGTTTCCTTCATTTTGCCATATGAAAAGTACTGCACGTTGGCACTCCATACTCCGCGTTGTCCGGCGTTTTGAGCCCATGCAGCACTCAGTTTTGTTGTCTTTGCTACAAACGAAGTGAATCCCAGTCCAAGTGATTTGTTCGATACATTAGTCAGAAGGGCTGGGTTTTCAAACACCAGCGAGATGTCGTCCTCGGGCAGGGTAGCATTCAAACCTCCAAGTGCTGCAGAATGCACCGACACGGGTATCGACAGATACTCGTATCCCATTGTGCCGTTCTGAGCCTGTAAGGCATGACTCCAAGTAAGAGTCATGAACGCAACCAATATGCCTTTCCAACTTCTGCGCATCGTTTATTCTTGTCCTTTCATTTCTGAGAAATACTCATCTAGCAGACGTTTTGCAGCCACAAACGAAGTAATCTTACCGCCTAGCACTTCTGCCTCCATATCCTCCGTCATATCTTTTATCTTCTTATTGAAGTAGAAACTGTTGCGCAGTTGTTCGTTGATGCTCTCATACATCCAGTATTTCGACTGTTCGTTTCTCTTATATTGGAAATAACCGCTTGCCTTTACCTTGTCGATGTAGTCGAAAATCATATCGAGTACACCGTCGATACCCAGTTCGTAAAAACCGCTATAACACCTCACTTCAGGCATAACACCGCTCTCTGGCATTGGGAACAGATGCAGGGCGTTGCGGAAATGACTTGCTGCCAGTTCTGCTTTCTCCACATTCTCTCCGTCGGCTTTGTTTATTACTATGCCGTCGGCAATCTCCATGATACCGCGTTTGATACCTTGCAGTTCGTCACCTGTACCAGCCAACTGGATGAGCAGGAAGTAATCAACCATCGAGTGACAGGCTGTCTCACTTTGTCCCACGCCGACTGTCTCTACGAATATGTTGTTATATCCGGCTGCTTCGCAAAGGATGATGCTCTCGCGGGTTTTGCGAGCCACACCTCCCAGACTGCCTGCCGTTGGCGAAGGGCGAATGAACGACTTAGGATGCACCGCCAGTTTCTCCATGCGGGTCTTGTCGCCTAAGATACTTCCCTTGGTCTTTTCCGACGAAGGGTCGATGGCAAGTACGGCCAGTTTGCCGCCATCGCGTTCCAGCAGATGAACACCAAACGTGTCTATCGACGTACTCTTTCCGGCACCGGGCACACCGCTGATGCCTATCCTCACCGAATTGCCGGAGTAGGGCAGGCAACCCTCGATAACCTTCTGTGCCAGAGCCTGATGGTCGGGATGAACACTCTCAATCAGTGTGATGGCCTGTCCCAGCATCGACACGTCGCCAGCCAGAATGCCGTCGATATACTGCTGCGGCTCAAACAACTTATGACGTCGTTTGCGCATCTGATTGAGGTACGGATTGATGCTTCCAGGCTGTGCCACACCGGCATTCACCTGAAGTCCAGCATATTCCGAGTTGTTCTCTACATGTTCCATCCTGCTGTTTTTTATATAAACGTGAAAAACTGAATTTTCGTATTTATCCCCTGCTCAAAACTTTCAACTTTCAATTTTGACTTCGTCGAGCCTCTTGTATTCTCCTTATAACTTGCGTCTCCCCGCAGGGGCAACTTCGACGCAGTTATAATGTCGCCTACTACAAGGGTTCAACTTTCAACTTTCAATACTGTTCCTTTTCGTTCGGGAAGTCGCAACTCTTCACATCCTCAACATATCGACCGATGGCATCAGTCATAATCTGATTCAGGTCAGCATAGCGGCGCAGGAACTTCGGACTGAATCCCTGGGTCTTGCCCAGCATGTCGTCGATAACGAGCACCTGACCATCGCAACCGCCACCGGCACCAATGCCGATAACTGGAATCTTCAAGTCTTGAGCTACCTTTGTAGCCAGAGCAGCAGGCACCTTCTCAATAACCACAGCAAAGCAGCCTACCTCTTCCAGAGCCTTAGCATCGCTAATCAGCTTCTGTGCCTCAGCCTCCTCCTTTGCTCTCACGGCATAAGTACCGAATTTATTGATAGCCTGCGGAGTAAGTCCCAGGTGTCCACACACTGGAATGCCTGCATCCAGAATCTTCTTTACGGCTGGCAGAATCTCTACACCACCTTCCAACTTCAGAGCATCGCAGTGAGTCTCCTTCATAATGCGAATGGCATTTGCTACAGCCTCCGTCTCGTTCACCTGATAAGTTCCGAATGGCATGTCGCATATAACAAGAGCTCTCTTTGTAGCTCTTACCACTGCCTTTGCGTGGTAAATCATCTGATCCAGAGTGATAGGTAGAGTAGTCCAGTTACCTGCCATTACGTTACTTGCTGAGTCGCCTACCAGAATCACGTCCATACCTGCCTGGTCAGTAATCTGAGCAGTAGTATAATCGTACGATGTAAGCATGGCAATTTTCTTGCCCTCGCGCTTCATTTCGATCAGTCGCAGTGTAGTCACCTTACGCTGATCCTCAACTAAATATCCAGCCATAATATGCTAATAAAACTTTTGTGTTTATATTTATTCATTTATAAAACTTCCCAAATCAGACTTGTGTTATTATCTGCTGTGTGCAGATTGCGAATCACAGCCATCGAAACGCCAATTCTTTCAATCCATTCGTCAAGCTTGCTTGCAAGTGGGGTTGACATAAATCTTTCAGATGCAACGCCAGTGGGAGTGCCTGTTTTAGAGCCGTCAACAGCGATGCCGGTGTACGAGATAGGAGGATTTGTGTTGATAGTGTACTGCTGCTCAGTCAGTTCTGCGTTCTTCTTGCGTTCTAAGCTGATTGACATTCCCAACATAGCAGGAAACTTCTTCACGGTGAAAGTCTTACTCCAGTTCTCGTCAGCCTTCTCAGTCTTCTCCTGTCCGTTTTCATCATAATATTTCACATATATATCGCACACATCATAGATAGAGCCGGTGATGTCAGCCTTGTAAACAATCTCAGCAGCATTCAGCTTCTTAGGCGCCTTCTTCGTGTTGCCTTTGTTATCATCGCTTCCGCACGAAGCCAACACAATACAGATTAAGGCAGTCGCTGCCCAAAAAAACTTTTTCATGATTCTTCTTTTTAGTGTTTAAGATTAAAAACCTCACAAAGGTACGAAATGTTTTATAAAATCAAGCGGATAAAGAAGAAAAAGGATGCAAGGCTGCTGTATTGTTATAGAAATATATTGGAGGAGTGTTCACAAAGCAAGGTAATATTGTCGCTCATCGTCCGACATCTTCTCGATGGCATAGCGCAACGTTGTGCGCGACATCTCGTGTACATGCCGGCGCAGGAAATCTCGCAGCAGGTCCATGCTGCAGCGTTTGCCCATCTCGCGTAGCATCCAGCCTACAGCCTTATGCATCAGGTCGTGAGGGTGGTGCAGGTGCATCTCTGCATAGCGCAGACACCACGACGGGTCGCCCTGCTGCGATGTCTTCCACGTACATACGATACTCATACGCTGCCGCCACAGGTTGTTGCTCCTGGCAAGTTTATCCAACACGTGCTGCTTATCTCTTCTGCTCCCCATAGCTGTTGGCAGCAATAGCCAATGCCCCAGAATCTTCGGAGCCGACAGATCCACAAGATCCCAGTTATTTGCCCGCTCCGCATATTGCAGGTACATCGTCAGAATCTCGTCACGCCCTCTGACGGCATCTTCGTCGTTCACCAGCCGTTTCGTTGCCAGCCGTTCAAACTTATCCACGAGAATCAGCAGTCCGCAGAGTCTCACCTCATGCCATTTCGACAACAGCAGTTCCGGAACCTCTTTCAACGGAAAATCCTTGGCGACAGCGCGTACTACCTCTCGTGTCTGCGGCATCTTCAGACCTAAGAACTTATCGCCCTCGCCATACTCCCCCGCTCCCGTCTTGAAGAATCGCATCAGCACCCTCCGTTGCTCTTCGTTGAGCAACGTTTCCATATAGTCGGTTATCTCCCTTGCCGTCATACGTTTGATGCCATCTCCTTGATTCTGGCCATCAGTTCCTTGTTGTCTTCCAGCAGATTCCAGATGCCGTCTTCCGACAGCACGCCGCGCTTCATCTCCTGCGGCAATCGTCCCGCCTCGTCATCAGCCAGGTCTTGTTTCCATTCCTGACTGCCGTAATAGGCGCTCAACTCGCGGATAGCCTCCTCGGCTGCGGCATATCCGTCAATGGCAGCCGACAACTGCATAACCGCCACCGACGCCTTGTCCATCCGCAGTTCCATCTCTCTGATACGTTCTTTCTGTGTCATATCGTATTTCATATAAACCGTATTCGGCATAACCATTAATGTGCAGCAAAGGTACGAATACTTTTATAATTCTAAATGACGCGGGGAAAGAAAAAGGATGCAGGGGTGCTGCATCCTTGGAAGGGGTTAATGTCTTACATTGATATCTATTTCTTGTCTTGTGCGTGAATCGTATTGGTTTTCGCGGGCTTTATAAACTCCAGGACGTCCCATTACTGTTACGCGAAGAATACGTTTGCCTTTCCTCAGATATGTAAAATGAGGGTCTATAAGACGGTCGCAATTGTATTTGTATGCAGCTTCTACTTGTGCCAGTTCAGCAGCTTCTTTTTCTGACAACTTATTCAATTTCAATTTGCCTTCAGGTGTTGAAATGTCTATTGTATAGGTAATTCTGTCGCCTGCCGGAACTAATTCATAGTCATTCATACTGACTCCACGTGTTTTTACTGCAAGTGTGGAATTGGTTCCTCCGACTCCTGTTTTGGTAGAGCTGCATGAACTTATTACGATGGTAATAAGTGCCATCAATAGCATTTTATATTTCATGTCGAATCAATTATTAGAAATTACATCTTAAACCAAGTCCAAGCGTATTCGTGTTGAACTCCTGGTCTCGTAACATGTCAATACCAGCAGAAAGAGTTGAATTCTTTCCTAATTTGAATTCCTGTTGATAAATAGGGGCACTCATGAGCTGCTTTTCATATTTCTTCATCTCGCTGTTCGCAGCTACTAAAAATGATGTCGTCCAAATTGCACCGGCTCCTATTAATGAAAGGCCTGTAATTAAATACCATGATCTATAATTTGTATATTCTCTAGAATAACTACCGCTTTTATATGTCATTATTGGGTATAGAATGCAAAAAACTACACCTGCTGACCCCATGGCAATACCTCCAATCAATCCTGTTTTTTTCAGCCTATTATATTTATATAGTGCACCTCCATCTGATGTTCGATCTAAATTTAGGAGTTCCTTATCGTTCATCTGTTCTGTACCACTACTTAGGCTTCTTGAGATGTTCAGATTGTCGCTACTTTCAGACAGATATACCTTTCTACCATCTTCATAGTTAATGGCTGAAGCATCAGAACGATTAATTACGTAGTTTGCCCCTTTCAGTGCAGTCCACTTTTTGTAGATAATTTCAGAAGCATTCAGTTCTACTACACGGCATACAACTGTTGAGCCGTCTTTCTTAACAATTACGTCCTGTGCCGATGCTGTTGCAGAACACAGAATCAAGAGTAAAATAAAAAGCTGTTTCATAATCACAATGTATTAAAGTTAATAATAATGTCTTCATTTCTTGGAGAAACTAACACAACCTTTAATACAAAAGAGAAGTGCAGACCCACCATACTCTCATCCAGGTCTACCACAACCTTAAATACACTATGGGAAGCCTGCACCAATGGGTGCAACTCCAATGTGTATTTAGTTCGCTCCTTATTTCTCTTGTTCGAGGTGGTAGTTCGGATGAGAGATTTGAGCAAATATAATATGCAACAAGTCAGATGAACTGACAAAGCATGGTGCAAAGGTAATATATTTGCAAAAAAAACAAGACAATTTACTGATTTTTTTTGCCAAGAAGGTGTCTCCTGCTCAACGAGATGGCTCGCCAACTCTACGAAAGAGGGTAGGCGAAAGACATTTCTGAAAGTTTTTAGTAACTTTTTGCGTGCCTCATGAACTGCTGAACCCCAGTGTTTATGTGGCTTTCAGATGACATGAAGTAAGTTTTGACACTTTTTGCCAAAAACTTTCTATACTTCTTATTTTCTCAATTTATTTTTTAAAGAAAAAATGTAAAAAGTTACTTGGGTGCCTCGTATGACGTTGTCATACAGTATGTTAAGCTTCTTTGGTGTGCATCAAAAACTTACTAAAAACCTATCGAAAACTTTTTTCACTGCACTCCAATTCTTTTTCCAGTGCACTGGAGAAAGATTTAGAGTGCACTCAAAAAATATTTTTAAATCGTAAGAAAGTGAGATTTCGATGATTCGATTTTCCTCTTACATTTTTAATACTTATAGTGTAGAACTTCTATCATAATTCTTAATAACAACCTTAAAATAATTTTTACAAAATATATGTGTAATAAGATTATTTTTGTACTTTTGCAGCGCATTTCACAGTGAATTGCAATACAATGTGCTCTGTTTCCTCTTGAATTGCGACCTCAGAAAGAAAAGAGCAACCCTATATTCGGAGTGTGCGCTAAGCGCAGACTACGACCATAGAATATAGGGGGCTGTCGCAAGCCTAAGAGGATATGGACGCGGGTTTGCGCTTTTATTCTCCCCTGAAAAATAGCATGTCTACACGAAGTCCAACAATTGTAAAAATTCTGAACTTATAAAATAGCGATATGGCAACAAATCAAGGAAACTGGCATGTAGGTGACATTGTAACCCTCCCTTTTGATACACGTAAGTTGACTGGTGGCATAGCAAAGACCTATAACCAAATTTGTGGCTCGCGTTACGTCTGCATCCGCGAAGAAAACAAAGACATTGGACAGCGCGGCATACTAATTAAAATATTTGGCCGTACCCATTCCGAATATATTACCATTGTCAACGGACAGCCCTTCTGCAAAGACGATGTCGAAGAAGGATTCACTAGCGACAACTACAACAGCTACCCCTTCCCTATGGTGGAAGACCTCAAGGAAGTGCTCGGCATTTTGACAAAAAACCAAGCGCTACTTAACACACTCGATGCGGCTGGCATGCATGTCACCCCTTGCGCCCATTTTTGGGTCAAAGAGACCGACAAGCACCTGCTCTTCAAACACCGTCCTCAATTTTATAATCCAGACATCAAGCAACTATCTCCTTCCAAGAACGACACTTTCGCCTACCGCATAACCATAGTCCACTTTTACAAAGGGCAACTTTGTTGGTGATAAACCATCGTTCTTCTATTATTCTTCGTTTTTAAGGGTTTTATCTGTATTTTTTTCTCAAAAAACAGGGGATTTAAGTTGGGTGAAAAATCTCTCGTTTCTCCCCATTTTTACTAGTGTGCACACGAGGAAAATTTCTCTAACACACGAAAAAAAATAGTCCCGTTTTGTGACAATTGTGACAATTGGACAATTATTTTTTTACACTCGGCTTGCTTGAGCTTAAAGTTGAAATATCGTTAAGGTTATAGTTATATAGCTTCTATATTTATAAGTATATATACATAATAATATATATTCAATAATATTGATTACTATTATTTATACAGTTTTCCGGTTTATGTCTGCAATGACGGCTTTGATTTCGAAATAGCTGTAGTCGTCGGGAAGGAGGCGCTTGATGTCGCTTAGGGTATAGCTGCGATCCTGTACGCGGAGTACTCCACGAATGAAGCGCTGGTGCTGCTGACTGACAAAGTCGTTGATGTCGAGTGTGCCGTCGGCAATGAAACGGCTGAGGTGGGTTTCAATGGTTGCAACACCGATATTACGCAGTTCGGCAATTTCCTTGATGGATTTGCCTTCGCTGAACAGACGGAGCGATTCGCGTTCCGAGTCTCCCTTCTGGCGCTTGGGCTTTTCCGGTTCTTCGTCTTTCGTCTTTCGTTTTTCGTTTTTCGTCCTTCGCTTGGGTTTGAAGTCTTCAATAGCTGCCTTCGCTTTGCTGCTCAGGTAGGTGCGAACGGAAAATCCTTCTTCAGTGGTGGCTGTGAGGGTTGTCAGTTTCACGTTGAGGGAAAGCATAAAGGCATCGAGTGCGTTGTTGTAGCGGGTGCTCACCTGTTTGTTCGAAATGTTTACTGCTTTCTGTTCCAGAAACGAAGCGAGGATGGTTTGCAGCTGTTCGCTGAAGTAGTTGCTGCCGGCACAGAGTCGCTGCTGCAGGGTTTCATCTTTATATATATTGGTGCACTGGGAGATAATCTGACGGTATTGCTTCTGGAATTTCTGAGCTACGGGAATTATGTCGTTTTCAATAGCAGTCTGTGCCGTTTTCATTTCTTTCAGTAGGTCGGGAACTGTGGTGTAGAGATGTTCGTCAACAACTCGGGTGAGCACTCGGAAGTCCCACAGGAGCTGGTCGAACGAGAAGAGTTCGTCGAGCAGGCAGACGAAGTAGTCGTGACGCAGTTGCGGCAGTTTTTCAGCTGACGAACGAGCCTCCTGCAGTTCCTTGTCGATGTAGACATTCACGCTATGGTCGGTTATCACACCATGCATGTTGAGCGGGTTTGCAAGCACGAGTCCCTTGAGGGTGCGACAACGGCTCAGAGCCACATACACCTGTCCGTGGGCAAAGCTGTGGTTTATATCTACAACGGCATGGTCGAAAGTGAGTCCCTGACTCTTATGCACGGTGATTGCCCAGGCAAGGCGCAGGGGATATTGAGTGAAGGTGCCGTCAACCGATTCACGTATTTCTTTGGTTTCCTCGTCGATGACGTATTTGGTGTTTTCCCAAGTGAGTCGGGGCACAGCTATCATAGTGCCGTCTTCGCTGCAGCGCACAACGATTGTGTCTTCCACGAAGTCTTCAATCACGCCAATCTTGCCGTTGTAGTATTCATGTTCGAATGAAGGGTCGTTTTTCACAAACATAACCTGCGCTCCGACCTTCACGGTCAGCAGTTCGTCGGTAGGATAGGAGAACTCTGGAAAGTTGCCCTTCACCGTAGCCGAAAACGTATATGCTGCACCTTTCAGCTGCTCTAGTTTCTGCTGGTTGTAGCTGTTTGCCATGTTGTTATGGGTGGTGAGACGAATCCATCCTTCTCCGTCGGGCGGAGTGAAATCGGCTATGTAGCGCTGGTTGAGTTTCTGCAATACTTCACTCGTGACATTATTCGTACGAATGTGGGCAAGGATGTCGATAAAGTCCGCATCCTGCTGACGATAGATGTGCTTGAGTTCTACCGTGACGTAAGGAATCTGTGCCAGAGCATGACTGCCGAAGAAGTATGGTGTGGAGTAGTAGGGCTGAAGCAAAGCCCATTCGTCGTCCTTCGCTACAGGCGCCAACTGTTGCAGGTCACCAATGAGCAGGAGCTGAACACCACCGAATGGTTTTGTGCGGTCGCGATATTTGCGCATCTCGCGATCTACGGCATCCAAGAGGTCGCAACGCACCATAGATATCTCATCGATGACGAGCAGGTCGAGCGAACGGATGAGTGCCTTCTTCTCCTTGCTCATGCTGTAGCGCTTTGATTCAGCGGTTTCCATACCCGGTACGTTTGGTCCGAAAGGCAGTTGAAAAAAGGAGTGGATGGTCTGTCCTTGAGCATTGATGGCAGCCACACCAGTAGGTGCAAGCACAACCATTCGCTTAGGGGTTAGTTCGCGAAGATGACGTAGAAAGGTGGTTTTACCCGTACCTGCCTTACCGGTAAGAAATACAGAAATATTGGTAAAGGCAATGAACTGCCACGCGAGGTTCATGTCGACATTATGTGCCGACTTCCCCTCAACGATGTTTTCCTGCACCATCATTGCTTTACCTCGAAAAGTGGTTCGTCGGTCTTTGGATCAACTGGATAATAATGAATGGCAGAGTCATTGCTCTTCAGACAAAGAGTCTTGAGCATCTGATATACCTCTGCTCCAGCCCAAATGACAGGACCATAGCCGTGAGCCGCGTAGTTGTTTACCGGACGGTAAGCATAAAAGGCAGGGTCGAATGCCAGACCGGTGCCTACACAAGTGCCCTCAACCTGTCCCTGAGCCGTAACGTGAGCAGCTACGTAGTTCCAAGCCAGAAGGGTCTGACTTACGTATGGCTCTGGCTCAATCCATCCCTTGTTGATGGCATGAGCCAGACAGTAGCAGTAGATGGCTGTGCAGGAAGTCTCGAGATAGGTCTGGTTGTTGTCGAGCAACTGATGCCAGCAGCCGTCAAAATCCTGTAGAGGAAGCAAACCGGAGAGGTGTTCCTTGAACCACTTCATGATGTTGGCATCCAGTTCCTGGTCGAGTAGTTCGCATGCAGTAAGCAACGCCCAACCGTTTGCCCTGCCCCAGAAGAACGAGGGATGGTAGGCTCCCGGAACCCATCCGTGGCGGTAGAGGTTTTTCTCCGGAACCCACATCTTCTCGTGGAAAAGACGGAACTGGCGCTTTGCTTCCTGCATGTCGCCATGAAGGGCAAGTGCCGGAATGCCCATGAACATATCATCTAGCCAGACTGTGTTGGCTACAGGACGCATACGGGCAAACTGTCCGTCGGCATAGCGGTACTGATGGTTCGCCATGTAGTTGTAATAGGTCTTTATCTGGCTATTAAGACTTTTGTCACCACTTTTTATCATAGCACAGCAAATGGCTCCAGCATCATCGAGAGCTCGTGGCTGAACGACCTGATGCATGAGTGGGTCAATTTTCTCACCCTTGTCGAGTCGTTTCTTGAATGCCGGTGCCTGTTTTGCCAGAAAACGCATACATTTCAGTGCATAGTCGCGATAAGTCGGGTCGCCTGTGAGTTCCGACGCACGAAGCATGGCAGAGTAAGTCACTCCCCATTCATAACTGGTCAGTCGGAAATCGCCACGCTTCAGTTGCTTGCCTCCTTCGTCGAGTTCGGCATAGGTGTGCGTAGTAATGTAGTCGCGAATGCGGTCGATGGTTGCCTTCACCTCGGCAGGTTTCACAAGTCCGTAGTTGTACTTATATGCCGGTTTCATCAAGTGGAGTGGGGCAGTGGCATCGTTCTGCACCTGCTGAGCAAGCACTGGAATGGTTGCTAGCGACAGTGAGAGTGCAAGGCTGAGTATGCGTTTCATAGTCTGTGCGATTTTTTAGATTCTAATAAAAGGTGTAGTTGAAGCTATTAGTGCTTCTTCATGTATGGGTCGGTGCCGAGAACGGTCTTTGCCAAACGTTTTGCCTTGTCGCGCAACTGGTCGGTATCAGCAGTTATGTCACCATAGCAAAGAACTACACCCATGCGGCGTCCGAACGGAGCTGTCGGTTTTCCGAATATTCTTACGCGTGAACACTCTTCCTTCAGCACGTCATCTACGTTGTAGTCTTTGATTTCACCTGGAGAGAGAACTACTGCAGAAGCACCTGCATGTTCGAGACGAATATCATGGATTGGCCAACCCATTACGGCACGCAAGTGGAGTTCAAATTCGGAGAGGTTGGTAGTGTGACCCAAAGTGACCATACCTGTGTCGTGTGGACGAGGACTGAGTTCGCTGAACAGCACGTTGCCGTCTTTCTTCAGGAAGAACTCTACACCCCAGATTCCGTAGCCAGTGAGCGACTTAGTAACCTTGTCGGCCATTTCCTGTGCTTGCTTCAGTGCTGCATCGCTTATCTTATATGGCTGCCAAGACTCACGGTAGTCGCCACCTTTCTGTACGTGTCCGATTGGAGGACAGAAGATTGTTGGCCAACCGTGCTGCTGAGTGATGGTGAGCAGAGTGAATTCACTTTCAAACTCGATAAATTCCTCGATGATGACTTCCTTCACGTCGCCACGACTGCCTTCCATAGCATCCTTGAATGCCTGTTCGAGTTCTTCTGCATTGTGCACATAACTCTGTCCGTGACCGGAAGAAGACATAAGTGGTTTTACAACACATGGGAAACCGATTTCTTTTGCTGCAGCACGAAATTCCTCGATGGTCTTGGCGTACTGATACTTAGCTGTTGGCACACCGAGTTCACGAGAAGCAAGGTCGCGGATAGCCTGACGGTTCATAGTGAAGTTGACCGCACGAGCTGATGGTACAACCTGAATGCCGTTCTTCTCTGCTTCGATGAGGCGCTCAGTACGGATAGCTTCAATTTCCGGAACGATGATGTCCGGTTGATGCTTCTTGATGACTGCGTCGAGAGTGTCACCATCAAGCATTGAGAACACTTCGCGTTCGTCTGCTACCTGCATAGCAGGAGCATTGTCGTAACGGTCGCAAGCTACGACATATAAACCGGCACGCTTAGCTGCAATAACGAACTCCTTACCAAGTTCGCCACTTCCTAACAAAAGAATCTTTTTCATAATTGTTTTGCTTTATATAATAAATAATGTAGAGGTGATTTAATATTTTTTGCGAAGATAAGCATTATAGTTCATAACTGCAAAATTTCTCGCACTTTAGAATTGAGAAGTTTTCCACGAAAAATGAAAAAAATGGAGGATTTTGTAACACATTTGTGGTAAAAACGGGTGTTTTGTGCACGTAAACACAAGAAATTTGTATAAATTTATGTAAAAAATTTTCTATAATATAAATTCGTTTTACCTTTGCATCGGAAAAAAACCGATATCTAAAATATCATTTTATATTAACTATTAAAAGGTTTAAGATTATGTTACAGGAAAAAGCAGGAAACATTGCAGGTCTCCTTTGGAACACACTCTCAACAGCAGAGGGTCCACAAACTTTCAAAGCAATTAAGAAAGCTACAAAACTTACAGAGAAGGATTTCCTTCTTGGTCTTGGTTGGTTGCTCCGTGAGGACAAAATCGCAGCATGCGAAACTGGTGACGAAAAGGATCCATATGCTTACTCTCTGAAGTAATTAGCAGTCCGATAAAAAAATGAAAGTGCTAAACCGTAAGGCTTAGCACTTTTTTTATTTGATAATTTTATACTTCTAACTTTTCAGTTTTCTCCCTAAACAGGGAGAGTTAGAGAGGGTCTTACTTTAGCACTTCCTTCAGGAATATTGCATCAACAACCCAAGTGGCTGCATCGTTGGTCCAAAAGAGTTTCTTCAGGTTTGGTGTAGGCACGTGGTGGAAGAGGTCGTTCCATGCCTGCTGTTTGAGTTGTTGGTTGCCCAGTCGCCAAGCTGCATAAGCAGACAGACGCGGCACGAGGAATGCGTTATGACTCACCTCCAAAGCCTTCTGCTTGTACTGACGATTGTGATCAAGCCAAGCGGCAAAGAAACGAGGATGATTGATACTTTCCTGTACTTCGTTTAGCAGTTCGAATCCACCCATGATAGATAGCAGGTGGTTGGTGTTTATGATATTGCTGTCGCACTCGCAAGTGATGATACCTGTGGCTGGATCGAAACCAAGAGCTTTAGGTCCTTGGAAGAATCCGTGTTTGAAGTTGGCTATGGAGTTCATGCCAGCAAGTATCTTGTCGAGATAGTAACGGTTAGCTACAGGATTGTGTTCCCATTCGGTAAACCAATTGCTTACATATGCCAACCAGTCGGGACCGATACGCAGGCGTGCTGGAGCCGTACATGGATAGAGCGAACGAGGTTGTGCGAGACGCATAGGGTCGAGGGTGTAAAGTAATGTGTCGGCATCTTTCACTTCGCGCATTATGTCACCTATACGTTCGTCTGCAGTCAAATAATAATAGAAACGGTTCCACCAGGCTTCGCTGATTCGGGCTTCCTTAGCTCCGCATCCCCAGTGGAGAACGTTATGACGGGAACCCAATCCGGCATGAGGACCGAAATGGTAGGTATCTACTTCGCTACAGTGACGAGTCATTGCCTCTGCCATCCGGTAAACGAGTTTGTTGCCTGTGCGCAGGAACTGATACCAGAACATCGCAGGACTACCCAGTTCGGTGTTGTCCCAAGCATATCCGCCTACGTCGTAGCGCCATTCCTTGCGACTGCCGTCGTAAGCATGCATCACATCTCCGTAATTGAAGAATCCGTACCAGTAGTTGCGATGTATCTCGTCGTTGTAGAATTGCATCAGAGAATCGATTGTCGCTTCGATAAGGCTGTCGCGCGAGTTCTCAACCGTTGGCAGACTCCATATACCGAAGGCACGTTTGCGATGCAGGTATTCAGGAGTGCAGGCGAGTTGTGCGTCGGGTTCGATACTTCCGTCGATGCTGACGAGCATTTCAGATGTGCGACCGATTCCCCATGCTGTACTCATGCCTGGCTGCACATCTTCGTAGGCTGCCTCGAGTGTGTGGGCAATAGTGTCGTAGTGTGCAAAACTGAATGGTTCTGCTTCTGGAGAATAAAGGCTGAGGGTAACTGTTGCTGTGTCGCTGCGAGCACCTTCAACAAGAAGTGTAGATGGGAAACTCTGCCAGAAGTTGCGCAGACAGAATGAGGTGAGCCCATTGCGGTCGCCGACCGATACGATGCCGTTGTTGCGGTGACCTTCGCGTGTGCCTATCCACGGACTTTCATGTGTGGCACGTTTGCGGATGGTATAACCGTTTGACGAGAGTTGTGAAAGACGGAAGTCGTCCCACTGAGCTATGTTTGCCAACATGCTCCTTGTCACAGAGTCCATCTTTACGAGGTCTATAGGGCGGCGGGCGATGAGCGGCTGTACCCACATCACTTCACGTTCTTCCACTTTGCGCTTGTACTGTTCAGGCGGGAAGGCTACGAAACGGCTGTAGGCAGGACCGTGCATTCCGACCTTGAAGTGTACGCTCAGCTCGCTGAGTCCTTCCTTGTTCAGGGCAGAATCGACGAGCAGGGTATGAACGAGTTTTATCTGGCTGCAGCCCCGGTAGTGGTATGTACGCATGATAGCATGGTCGAAGGTGTATTTGTATGTAGTGCGCACCTTGCCTTTCTGTTCGGTCTCGACCGAGAGAAGCTTCATCTTGCGGTTGTTCACCGTCAGGTAGAACGGGGGCAGCTGTGGTATGGGGTCGTCCTGTGTATATGATGTGGCGCTGTTGTTCTTGTAGAGCAGACACGAGTCGGTGTCGGCAGGAATAACAGCTGCGAATGCCTGCCACTTGCTGCTTCCATCAGCCCATGAAGCAAGGCGCCAGGTGTCGAAACGGAGTATGACTCCTTTGTTTGTCTTCAGTATAAAGTTGTCGTTGGTCACTTCGCCCTGTGAGAACGGAACTCCGAATGTAACGGGGGTGATTGTTTGTAATGTCTTGCCGCCAATCAGACGCAATACGATTGGTTCGCTATCGGGGTCGTAGCTGGCGTAGTGGAAATTGCGCAGACGGGCATGAGTCTGAGTGGTGCGAAATCCGAAGTAACCCTGTTTCAACGGACGAGGGTCGAGATAGTCGATAAGGCACTCGCCGTCAATGTAGTAGCGCACGTGTCCGTCAATCTGCTCAAGTCTGATTTTATACCAGTGGTTGGGCTTCAGCAGGTGGTCGGCATCAGTGTATTCGCGTAGTACGATAGGGCGGTAGGCAGCATCACTAATTCCACGTTCGTCGCCTGTGTAACGACGGAATCGGGTAGTGGTGTTCCAGTTTCCACCATAACCCATATAGTAGGTTTTGAGGGCATAGTGGTCAACAAAGTTTGCACCTTGGCGTCCAAGCATACGATCTGCCATCCAGAAACAATTCAGGTCGGAGATGCGTGGTAAACCGTCTTTAGTCTTAAATCGTTTGTCTTTTACTATCTGTGCTTCGTACTCGATGACCACGTTGCCGTGCATCTGTTGGTCGAACCACAGAGTTAAACCTTTCGAGGCAATGATGTCAGCCTCGTTACCTTTCCAACTTATTGAGGAAGTTGAAGCATCCTCAGCCTCCACCGTCCAGGTCTGTGCAAGGACGGTGGATGAGATGAGGATGAATAATAATGATAAAATCTTTTTCAAAACTATAGAAGTGAGGGAATGATTAGAGTACGCTCTTGTAGAGTTCTACAATCTCTGCTTCTGTCACGTCGCGTGGGTTGCCCGGTGTGCAGACGTCAGCAATAGCCTGTGCTGCCAAAGCTGGAATGTCCTTCTCTGTAATGCCAAGTTCGGTCAGATGCTGTGGAATGCCTACGCGGATAGAGAGAGCCTTCACTGCATCTACTGCTGCCTGTGCTGCCTGCTCTGGAGTCATACCCTTTGTGTCAACACCCATTGTCTGTGCGATGACGCCGAATTTCTCGATACAACATGGCATGTTGAACTCCATGATGCGTGGCAGGAGAAGTGCATTTGCTACACCGTGTGGAACGTCGTGGAGTGAACCCATTGGGTGAGCCATACCGTGAACAAGTCCGAGACCTACGTTTGAGAATGCCTGTGCAGCAATATACTGTGCCAATGCCATTGCTTCGCGACCAACTGGGTTGCGTGGTTCTTCAACTGCGAGTGGCAAGTTTTCAGCAATCATCTTGATAGCCTGCAGTTCGTACATATCGCTCATTACCCAAGCGCCCTTAGTGATGTAACCTTCGATAGCGTGAGTAAGTGCATCCATACCTGTAGCTGCAGTGAGTCCCTTTGGCAGACTGTACATGAGTTCCGGGTCGATGATGGCAACGGCTGGGATGTCGTTAGGGTCAACACATACCATCTTTGCCTGACGCTTCTCGTCGATGATGACGTAGTTGATAGTTACCTCAGCACCAGTGCCGGCTGTTGTTGGCAGAGCGATGATTGGAACTGACTTTTTCTTTGTTGGAGCAACACCTTCGAGCGATACTACATCAGCAAACTCAGGGTTGTTGCATACAATACCGATACCCTTTGCTGTGTCCATTGACGAACCGCCACCGATAGCGATGATGCAGTCGGCACCGCTCTTCTTGAATGCTGCGACACCTTCCTGTACGTTGGTCACTGTCGGGTTAGGACGAATCTCACTGTAGATTTCGTATGGGAAATTGATGCCGTCGAGTACGTCGGTAACCATCTTGGTAGTACCTACCTTGATGAGTCCTTTATCACTACAAACGAGGGCTTTGTGGAATCCCATGCGGTTGATTACTTCTGGCAACTCGTGACGAGCGCCAGCACCGAAGTACGATACTTCGTTAAGGATAAATCTCTGTGCCATAGTATTTTTGTTTAGAGGTTAATTGTGTTAGTTATTACGTTATTACGTTATTACGTTATTACGATATTTCTTAGTTAAACTATATCCAGTCCGAGGACTTCTTTTAGTTTGAGCAGCGCATCGTTTTCCTTGCACATTATTCTGAATGCTTCCTGTGGAGTGTAGGAATGTTTCTTGTCTTCCACTTTCCTCAGACGGATTTTCATCTTCAGTGCTGCACCTTTAATCCTGTGGTTTATGTACTGCTCAATGCCTGGAGCTTTGCGAAGCAGTTCCTCGGCTACGAGGTTGTTGTTTGCTATCACCTCAAACGAGCTTCCGTCTTCCATCAGTTTGGGTTCGATGGCTTTCATGCGCTGGGCTAAGGCTGCTTCGTCACGCGTAAGTCGTTCGATGTACTCTTTCCATGCGATGATTATTGAGGTCTGTTCGAGAGGCAGTTCAGGAGCTGTGCTGACAGGTACTGCTGCGTTCTCTTCCTTTACGGTTGTTGCCTGTGTGGCTGTAGTGCGTCGGATAGAGATGGTTCTCGTAGAACGGGGAGCAACGTTGTTTGTAGGACTTATTATTGACGGTGCCTGACGTGGTGCTGCCGGTTTCGGAGTTGCTGTCGCTGTGCTGCTGAGAGCCGGCGACTTAGCGAATATGGGGTGTAGTACATTCTTCTTAGGGCTACGCCCCGAGCCAGGTACGTCTTCGCCTTCTGCTGCCTGTGCCACTTCAATCAGTGTCAGTTCGATGAGCAGTCGTTTGTTCTGACTCTGTTTGTACTGCAGGTCGCAGTCGTTGCACAGACGCATTGCTGTAAATAGGAAACGTGGTGTGCAGCGTTGTGCCTGTTGTGCGTACTTGTCTCTGATTTCAACTGATGTCTCGATGAGTTGCACGGTCTGCGGGTCTTTGCTGACGAGCAGGTTGCGCATATGACTGGCAAGTCCGTTGATGAAATGCTGTCCGTCGAATCCCTTCGAGAGGATTTCGTTCAAGGTAAGCAGACAGTTTGTTATGTTTTCCTGTACGATAGCCCTATCTACCTTAGGTGCCTTCGGATCTCCGTTTCCGCAGGCAAGGAAGTAGTCGGTCAGACGAAAATAATAATTGCTGTCGAGTACGTTAAGGTTCTTGATAGTTTGTTCGTAGGTGATGTTTCCCTGACAGAAACTTGCTACCTGGTCGAAGATGGAAAGTGCATCGCGCATACCTCCGTCGGCCTTCTGAGCTATCTCGTTGAGGGCAGCCGGTTCGTAGGTAATACCTTCTTGCTTGGCTACATTCTCCAAGTGGGAAACGATGTCGTCAACACCCATGCGGTTGAAGTCGTAAATCTGACAACGGCTCAGGATGGTTGGCAACAGTTTGTGTTTCTCTGTTGTTGCAAGGATGAAGATAGCATGACGAGGCGGTTCCTCAAGTGTTTTCAAGAAAGCATTGAAGGCAGAGGTGGACAACATGTGTACCTCGTCGATGATGAACACTTTGTATTTTCCTATCTGCGGCGGTATGCGCACCTGTTCGATGAGCTGGCGGATGTCGTCAACGGAGTTGTTCGACGCAGCGTCAAGTTCGTGAATGTTGAACGAACGCTGTTCGTTGAATGCCTTGCACGACTCACACTCACCACATGCCTCGCCGTCGGGACGGGGCGACAGACAGTTTATGGTCTTTGCAAAAATGCGGGCACAAGTGGTCTTGCCGACTCCGCGAGGACCGCAGAAAAGGTAAGCATGTGCCAGTTTGCCGTTCTTGATAGCGTTCTTCAGTGTGGTGGTAAGTGCCTGTTGTCCAATCACACTGTCGAACGTCATAGGACGATATTTACGTGCTGAAACTATATAGTTTTCCATTTCTTGATGATTTACTGCACAAAGATAATGGATTTGTCAAAAAATCTTATAATCTTTGCACGAAAAATTTTAAAAGACGTTTTACGAACATGGTAAACGAATTGCAACTTCGTATTCTGCCAGAGCAGGCAGCAAGCGAACAAAGTATCAGGAAATATCTGGCTCAGGAGCACGGAATCAATGAGAAAGATATTTGTAGTGTGCGGATTCTGAAGCGCAGTATTGATGCCCGTCAGCGAACGATTTATGTAAACTTGAAAGTGCAGGTGTTTATTAACGAACAACCTGCCGATGACGGTTATCAGCATATAGAATATAATAATGTGGAGGGCAAACCTCAGGCTATTGTTGTCGGTGCCGGTCCTGGTGGACTGTTCGCTGCGTTGCGACTCATCGAACTTGGCATTCGTCCTGTCGTTATTGAGCGAGGAAAGAATGTGCACGACCGTCGTAAGGACATAGCGCAGATTAGCAGAACCCACATGGTTGACCCCGAGTCTAATTTCTCGTTTGGCGAGGGTGGTGCCGGTGCTTTCTCCGACGGAAAACTATACACGAGAAGCAAGAAACGCGGTAATGTGGAGAAGATTCTGAATGTGTTCTGTCAGCACGGAGCATCAACTGCCATACTGAGTGATGCACATCCGCATCTTGGCACCGACCGCCTGCCGGGAATCATTGAGAATATGCGCAACACGATTATCCGGTGCGGAGGCGAGGTGAGGTTTCAGACCAAGATGACCAGTCTGCTGCTGAAGGATAACCGCGTGATAGGTGTTGAGGCACAGTGCGCTGACGGTTCTTCTGTGGAACTGCGTGGCGAGGGAGTGATTCTTGCCACTGGTCATAGCGCGCGCGATATATATAACTATATGTACGCGCGAGGAATAGAAATTGAGGCAAAGGATATTGCTGTCGGAGTTCGTCTGGAGCACCCGTCGCAACTGATTGACCAGATTCAGTACCATCGTCGTGAGGGTAGGGGTAAGTACTTGCCTGCTGCGGAGTATTCATACGTCACTCAGGTAGAAGGGCGCGGAGTGTATTCTTTCTGCATGTGTCCGGGCGGCACGGTAGTTCCTGCTGCCTCGGGACCTCAGCAAATCGTGGTGAACGGTATGAGCAATGCTGCCCGCAATTCGCCTTGGAGCAATTCGGGAATGGTTGTGGAACTGCATGTCGATGATCTCGAAGAGGAATCGCTCCGTGACTTGCCGCCTGTTCCTGGTTTGGAACCGCAGGGCGGACCGCTCCGCATGATGGAGTTCCAACAGCGCCTTGAGTATGCGGCTTGGCTTCAGGGTAATATGAAACAGACTGCTCCTGCGCAGCGAATGGCTCACTTCGTAAACGGCAAGGGCAGTTACGACCTTCCCAAGACGTCCTATACCCCCGGACTTATCAGCACTCCGATCCATTTCTGGATGCCGCGTTTCATCACTTCGCGCCTCCAGCAGGGTTTCAAGAATTTCGGCAAGGCAGCACATGGTTTCCTGACCAACGAAGCCATCCTCATCGGAGTAGAAACCCGCACGTCGGCTCCTGTACGCATTCCGCGCGACCGCGACACTCTCCAACACGTCCGCTTCGAAGGACTTTATCCCTGTGGCGAAGGTGCCGGTTATGCTGGAGGAATCGTCTCCGCTGCCATCGATGGCGAACGCTGTGCTGAGATGCTAAAGGAATATGTGATGGTGTAAAAATTTCCCCTCGCAGATTATGGCGGTTGAGGGAAAATGATTTATATTTGACTACGTCGAAGGTGCTCTCGCTCGAAAATCCTCAAATATATTTGGTTTTTTACTCGCTTATTCGCACCTTTGCAAGTGAAAAATAAACGATACGATTATGGCAACGACAACTGCAAGACGACACAATGCGCACCCAGTCAGTTATTACTGGAACCAGGTGAAGGATATGGACAATAGTCAGAAGTTGGAATTGGTGACAATGCTCATTGATAGTGTTAAGCCTATTCAGACGAGACCATTGGTTGATGCGTTGGAGGAAGAGGATTTTTCCGATATGGACAAGGAACTCTATTCGCCAGAGGAGGCATACGAGATGACTATGAAGGACATCAAGGGCATATACGATAATAAAGATGCAGTATAAGTACTTTTATACTAAGCGTGCTGCCTCCAAAATCAGAACTTTTTACAGGAATGTGGGTAAGAAGTACTGCCACACCTATTCGTATGAGGACATGGAGCGTAATGTACGAGATGCTTTTTTCGCAATTTATGCCATAGAACGCTCATTACCTCGTCGTCGTCCTACCATTAGTCGTTGGAAGGGTTATTATATGGCGAACACTGACAAGTGGTACTATGCATATACGATAGAGGACGATACAATTACAGTTGTTGATGCTTGTCATGTACAGAATATGCACGAGTAATTATCTCATCCGTCTTCAAAAATTCCCCTCGCAGATTATGGCGGTTGAGGAAAAATGATTTATAGTAGACTACGTCGAAGGTGCTCTCGCTCGAAAATCCTCAAATATATTTGGTATTTTACTCGCTTATTCGCACCTTTGCGAGTGAAACAGAAAAAAGAATAAAGACATGGGAAAACTGATGCTTCTGCTATACTTCATTCTCTCTGTGTTTCCCGCAGATGCTACAGAGAATCGCCGCCATATACATGTTGTGCGTCGTGGTAGCAAAAAGATACAGATAAAGAGAATTAAATAAGGAGGGCAAAGATATGTGTAAATACAAGGATACGAATTTGGGAATAAAGAAACTTGATTTCAATGTTAAGCGTGGCTCTATGGCGGCCTACCTGACAGACGGACGTGAGATTATCGTGCCCGTTTCTATGTTTCCTGACATCAAGCAGCTGTCAAAGAAGCAGCGTGAGGATTACATGATTATGGACGACCAGTATTTTTCGTTCGAGGCGCTCAGCAAGATTTATTCCGTAAAAGACTTGTTGAGGTTGTAATAGAACTGACTAATAATAACACAATGAAAAATACCATTAAGAAAAATACCCCCCCCATAAGTTTGGGCTGAAACTGACAGAAAGAGCGCTGCGGTGCACTATGATATAACTATGGCACGTTCCGAATCCCTGTGTGGTGGCGGAATTATATAAAGCAGGAACTGCAAACACGATGCGGTTCCTGTTTTTTTGTGCCCGGGCTGGTGTGGTTGATGTTTTTGCAAATTGTTAAAAAAGACGAAAGAGGGGCTGATATATCTAAAATATTTTAACATCCTTTCGTTTTTTTTTTTGATTATTAACTTTGCACTCGCAATTTTGCAAAGACATTTTTTTAAACAATCAAAAACAAACAAAAAGTATGAAGAAACATTTACTTAGTATTTTTGCCCTCATGCTCATGACAGCAGTGGGCGCAGTGGCGCAGACCGAGACGCTGCTGACCACAATTACAGCAACAGCCAAAGAGCAAGCCAGCTACAGTACGGCGAATGTGGCAACCGTTTCATTCAGTTATACTGCAGGAGGGAGCTCAGCATACCTCGCTAACTGGGGATGGTGGGGATACGGTTGGTCGGCAACCGTCACCGCTGCCGAAGGATATACCATCACCAAATGTATATTCTATGACGACGCCAATCGTACAGCTACAGACAGCGAAGCTCCCTTTGTAGTAGAAACCACAGAAGAGGATAAGACACCGAGAATAAATGGCACACCCATTGATGGTGGCAATAATCAAAGTAAGGGTTTAAAAAAGATTGAGGTGTATGGCTACGCTACGCCTGCCGCTCCGAAGTTCGCCGTCACCCTCGTCGACGGCACCGAGGATGCTGCCAACTGGACCGTAAGCCCCAACCTCGCTGAGGCAGGACAGACGGTGACCATTTCCTACACAGGTACGAAGAAGGTAAAGAGCATCAAGGCCGTGAAGAAGGCTGCGCCAGCTACCGACGAATAGAAAAATCAAATTGAATAAACCGCTTAACATTTACGTAATATGAAGGCATTAAAGAGATATCTGCTGACGTTCGCTGCCCTGCTGGGCGTGACGGGCGCAATGGCGCAGGCCACCGGAGAAGAGGTGGGCGTGACGCCATCTGCCAACAATAATGAATGGACGCTGACGATGCCCGCGGGCGACGTGGAGCTGGTGGTGGAATACTACGCGGACGACGAGCCCATAGACCCCGACGCGGAGGAAGTGGTGCTGATTGACAACGGCGACGGCACATGGACTATAACCTCGATGCCCGCCTTTGACGTGGAGCTGGAGGTGAAGTATGACGACGGCAGCACGTCCATCATCAGCATCAAGGGCGGCAAGGTGGACGACGTGACCTACTACGACCTCAGCGGCCGCAAGGTTGCCAAGCCTACGAAAGGCATCTATATTCATAATGGAAAGAAAGTGCTCATAAAGTAATCCTCTACGCCCCGCATCGGAGCGCACCGCAATGGTGCGGGGCTCTCTATAAAAAAAACGCCACTCGGTTCGCCGAGTGCTCAAAAAACGTCGTTGGCACGACCACTCGCGGCTCGAGTGATGCTCCCAAGGTCGTTGGCATGATCACTCGGTGCACCGAGTACTTAAAAAACGTCGTTGACACGACCACTCGCGGCTCGAGTGATGCTCTCAAGGACATTTTCTGACCACTCGGTCTGCCGAGTGACCGAAAATACAAACCTGATTTATTAACCTTTTAATTTTCTAAGCCTATGCTATCTAACACATTGCAAGCAAATCCCTACTACAAGATTAGGGAAAAGGGTAACGACTATCATGTGAATTTCTATCTGCGTGTAAAAGGTCGTTTCGAGAGTTATTTATCCACTTTCGGCACTTATCCTGCACTGCTTCAGGCACAGCTGACGTGCTACAACAACGCCGTTGACGGTGAGGATAACTTTTTCAAGGCAACTACTGCCAGCGAACTGACAGGAGACATAAAGGACTGGGACACTAAGCGCGACAACAACACCTCGTCGCTTCGTGCTATGGGTGAGGCCTTTGCCATGAACCCAGGCGATGCCACTAAGCAGCAAGCCGGTCAGAAAGTGCTTGACATGATGAAGCTTTATAAGCTGAACATCAACGATAATTATGAATTGCAAGGCTCCAGAACGTTGCAGTTCTGCCAGGCGGTGGATGCCGACAGCGCAGCTCAGCAGGCCATTGCAGCCATCGGTGCAACAGCATTCTATACAGCCCTGAAGGAGGCAAACGAGCAGTGCCGCCTGCTCATCGACCAGCGTAATGCTGACCGCGCAACTGCCTCTCAGGAGAAAATGGTCAACCTCCGCAAGGCTACCGACAATGAATATGTACACCTCCTGATGATAACCAATGCCTATGCCCTCACCGACGAGCAGCAGCGCTACAACACACTGTTGCAGCAGCTAAACGAGGACGTGAACTATTACGTAAAGGTTGTCTTTGCAGGAAGCGGCAGCTCTTCTTCAGGCGGCTCAGGCGGCGATACGCCTACTCCAACTCCTACTCCTGACGGAGGCGATGACGGCGGCGATACTCCAACACCTACACCGGACCCAACGCCTGATCCGACTCCAGACCCAACTCCGGGTGGTGGAGGCAATGGAGGTACCGACGACGGTACTGACGAAAGCTAACTCATAGCCATCGCCGAGCTGTTTGGCAAATAAAAATCGCACCAAGAGACAACCTCCTGGTGCGATTTCTGATTATTTATTGACTTATTGACGCAGTTTTCCACGGAAGTTTTAAACTACGCCAATATGTTGTGATGTGAAAAAGGTGCTTGCCCTTAGGATATAAGATATTTTTTAAGAAAAATTTTGATTTTTGCGAAATAGCCTTTAAATTTGCGCTGTCATTACGATTATAATCGTTTGACAGACATATTTGAAAGCGCGTACGCTTTATTTCCAGTCTGAGAACCTGAACAATTCGAAAATTTGGAAATTGCACGAATTTACTTTGTGCGAAAAGAAAAAACGTTACCGCTCTCTTTCGATTGTATTATGTACATACATGGCTTATGCCATCAACGCATATACGTCGAAGGTGTGAGCTAACATTTCTATTCTTTTTTGCACAGGTAAGTTCAGGACCTTCAGACTGAGAATGGCATTTCAGGCTCACACCTTTCTTTGTGTCTTTCTCAACCTTCATCCTTTTATAGGTTTCCAAGAGCCTGAGGAAACGACAGAAAATCTAATATATGAAAAAATTCGTTCTCATTTCTCTTTTCTCTCTGTACATAAGTAATTCGTATGCACAGGGCGAAGTGGGCTCGTTTAATGTTCAACCAAAAGTGGGCTTGAATGTATCTCATCTCGTATCTACAAGCAACAGACCATCAATAGGACTGACTGCTGGTTTAGAATGGGAGTATCAAATTGCAGATAGAGTAAGTTTTTCTTTTGGTGTGATGTATTCTATGCAAGGAGCTAAATCAAAGACTTTACATGAGATTATGCCAGTTGGTGAAGAAGGTAAGGATGCGTACGTAGATGCTGAGGCTACACTAAAAATGAATTATATACAAGTGCCTTTGCTTTTGAATGTATATGTAGCAAGAGGTTGGGCTTTCAAAGCAGGCTTCCAATTTGGAATAAATACAACTTCTAATTATAAATCATATGTAAGTGTAACTCAGAGTGGGCAGAATGCGAGCATCAGCGAGAAAGGAGATCTATCTGATTTAGGTGTGAAAGTGAATGATTTTGGTTATTCTGTCCCAGTTGGTGTTTCGTATGAATTTCATGACATAGTCTTTGAATGTCGTTATAATATTGGTGTTCCAAAGTTTTTCAAAGATATAAATGTTACGAATAATGTCTTTCAGCTTATTGTAGGCATGAAGTTTGGCAGATAGCCGAATTGCATTTGTATTAGGATTTTTTAGTTGAAACTTATGATAAAAAGAAATTAAACATGAAAAATTTTTTATTTATTCTCATTACAGCAATTAATACTTCTACTGTTTTTGCTCAGGAAGATATATTAAAGGAAAACAAAAAGGAACAGAGTAAAACAATTCAAACGCTGGATGAATCATGGAGAAATACGGGTTATGTCAGCCTCAAACCAAAAGTTGGTTTGAATATATCTAATTTGATTGGAGAGGGCAATTCTAATTCAAGGTTTGGAGTAAACATAGGGTTGGAATGTGAAGCTTTTCTTTCGAAGACTGTCAGCCTATCTGCTGGAGTGTTCTATTCGATGCAGGGTGCTCGTGGAAATACTATAGTGTACAATAGTGCAAGACTTAATGCAAATATTAAATCCGACTACATTAAAGTACCTGTTATGTTAAATCTATATGCAAACGATCATGTTGCTTTTAAGGTGGGCGCTCAGTTTGGATTCAGGGTTTACGATTCATATACCTTGAAGAATGCGGATGATGGTGTTAAGAAGTCTGGCTCGTTATCTGATGTGGGATATGAATTGAATGGTTTTGAATTCTCTATACCTGTAGGTATTTCTTACGAGATATCAAACTTTATTATTGAGGCAGGATATAATATTGGCGTAACAAAGATGTGCAAGGATGTAAATGTAAGACATAGCGTCTTCCAAATAATGTTTGGATATAGGTTCAAAATGAAATAACATCCTTCATAATCTATTATACTAATATAAAGAATTGGATTCATAAAAAGATAGAGTTCATCTTTAAATACGAAAAACTATAAAAGATATAAAAATGAAGAAACTACATTTGTTGGCTGTATGTTTTTTAATATGTACATTACAGTCATTTGCTCAGGACACAGAAAAAAGCTTATCTGAGAAAAAACAAACATTCACACACGAGCAAGGGGCGCTTTATATTACTCCAAGAGTTGGTTGCAGTATGTCGAGCCTTATGGGAACAAACACCTCTGGAGTCAGATTCAGTTTTGCTGGTGGTATCGAGTTAGAAGGATTCTTGACAGATGCAGTAAGTTTGTCTTTAGAAGCTTTATACGCGAGACAGGGTGGTGAGAAAGATTTAAATGGGATAAAGACTAAGATTAGAGTTGATTATCTGAAGATTCCCCTTATGGCAAATTTTTACATATATAAAGGTCTTGCTATAAAGATGGGATTTCAATTTGCAATTAATATGAGTAACCATTTTGATCAGTCTGATATCAACAGAAGTGGACATCTTTCTGATATTGGCTACAAATCGAGAGATTTCGATTTGTCCATTCCTGTAGGAATAGCTTATGAATTCAAGAATCATATTGTTATTGATGCACGATATAATATCAGTACAAGCAAGTTCTTTATTGACAGCGATGCTACACGCTTTAATACCTTCATGTTGACAGTTGGTTATAGATTTAAACATGAGTAAAAAGTAAACTGATTTATGTATTTGTATAATCATTTAAATTATAACGATATGAAAAGAATTCTTATACTACTGACAATAGTTTTGTCAACCATTACTGCGTCTGCACAACATGAAGCGGGAAGTTTGTCTATAGTTCCTAAAGCAGGTTTGAGTTTGGCTAATTTCATGGATGCAGGGGAGTCAAAGATGAGACCAAGTTTGGTGGGTGGAGTTGAATGCGAAGGCTTTTTAACTTCAAATCTAAGTGTTTCTGCTGGTTTGCTTTATTCTGTCCAAGGTGCAAAAAAGAACAAAATTTTCTATAATGGAAGCGAGTATAAACTGAATCTACGTACCGACTATGTTAAGATTCCTATTATTCTAAGCTGCTATTATAATGAGCATCTTGCATTCAAAACTGGATTTCAAGTAGGTGTGATGGTATATGATAGTTTTAAAAAGAGTGGCTTGCCGACTGACCTCCTTGAGACAATAGATGATGATATTTCTAATATTGGTTATAAGTACAATAGAGTGGATTTGTCGCTTCCTGTAGCAGTTTCTTATGAATTTAGCAATATCGTGATTGAAGCACGTTATAGCATCGGTTTAACCAAACTGTTTAAGGATATGGACACTCGAACAAGTGCTTTCCAATTTACATTAGGATATAAGTTCAAGGCTAAATAACATCCTTCATAATCTATTATACAAATAGTGTAGTTGAAAATCGCACCAAGAGACAACCTCCTGGTGCGATTTTTATCATATAATCTGTAGTTTAGAATAATACCTGTTTCATTGGAAAAGGCTCTTGATTCTTGGACGTAGTCGATTTAGCAGCTCATCTCCTGTGATAGCACGGTTGATGTCATTCCTGTTATTAATAACATTCACAACTAACGTTTCGTTAGCCATGCTTGATTCGTCTTCTTCGTATGAATTGCTATACTTTTTCATAGTTTCAAATTATGATGTGCAAATATAGATGTTTTTATTCAATTAAAAGCAAATGATGAATAAATAAAAAACTCGCATCGGGAATGTTCCTGATGCGAGTGCTGTATATGTAGAAATGATATTCTGTTAGAATTCTGCTGATTTTGGTGTGCGTGGGAATGGGATGACGTCGCGAATGTTCTGCATTCCTGTGACGAAGAGGATGAGACGTTCGAAACCGAGACCGAAGCCGGCATGAGGACAAGAACCGAATTTGCGGGTGTCGATGTACCACCAGAGGTGGGTCATGTCCATGTCGCGGCGCTTGATTTCGTTCATCAGTTTGTCGTAGTTTTCCTCACGAACGGAACCTCCGATAATCTCACCAATCTGTGGGAAGAGTACGTCGGTACCTTGCATCGTAGGACCAGGAGCTACTGCACCTTTGTAACCTACAGAACCGCCGTCGGTAGTGTCTTGGTTCTGCTTCATGTAGAAAGACTTGAACGCACGTGGGTAGTCGGTCATGATGACTGGCTTCTTGAAGTATTCCTCAACGAGGTAGCGCTCGTGCTCTGATGCGAGGTCGTCGCCCCAGTTGCATGGGAACTCAAATTTCTTGCCGTCCTTGATTGCCTGCTGGAGGATTTCGATACCCTTGGTGTAAGGGAGACGGACAAAGTCGTCCTTCAGAACTCCTTCGAGACGTTCGATAAGACCCTTGTCGATCATCTTGTTGAGGAACTCGAGGTCGTCTTTGCAGTTGTCAAGAGCCCAACGCACGCAGTACTTGATGAAGTCCTCTTCGAGGTCCATCAGTTCTTCCTGGTCGAGGAAAGCAATCTCCGGTTCAATCATCCAGAACTCAGCAAGGTGGCGTGGAGTGTTGCTGTTCTCAGCACGGAATGTAGGACCGAAGGTGTAGATGGCACCAAGAGCTGTTGCTCCGAGTTCGCCTTCGAGCTGTCCGCTTACGGTGAGCGAAGTCTGTTCGCCGAAGAAGTCGTCGTCGTAGATAATCTTTCCGTTCTCGTCCTTCTTCAGGTCGTAGAGGTTCTTGGTCGTAACCTGGAACATATTGCCTGCACCCTCGCAGTCGCTTGCTGTGATGAGAGGTGTGTTGAAGTAGTAGTAACCGTGCTGGTGGAAATAAGTATGGATAGCCATTGCCATGTTGTGGCGAATGCGCATAACGGCACCGAATGTGTTAGTACGCAGACGCATGTGAGCATACTGACGCATATATTCGAACGACTGTCCTTTCTTCTGCATTGGGTAGTCGGCAGGACAAGTACCAAGTACTTCGATTTCCTTAGCCTGTACTTCGACAGCCTGACCCGAACCGATGCTTTCAACCATTGTTCCGACAACCTTCAGACAAGCTCCGGTGGTGATGTCCTTGAAGAGGTCTTCGTCGAACTTCTCCACGTCGGCTACAATCTGTACGTTCTTAATGGTAGAACCGTCGTTCAGGGCTATGAAGTTGACAGCCTTGCTGCCACGCTTAGTGCGAACCCAACCCATTACGGTGACCTCGGCACCAAAGTCGGTGCGCTGCAGGAGGTCTATGATTTTTGTACGTTTCATACGAATGAAGAGTGTTTGTTTTACATTTAATGTATTAGGCAGTTTATTTCTCTGACTTGCCCATCTCCATGTGGAGCATAGCTACTTCCTGCTCAGTGAGGAATCGCCAGTCGCCACGCTTCAGACCCTTCTTGGTGAGTCCGGCAAACATGACGCGGTCGAGTTTGCAAACCTTATATCCGAGGTGTTCGAAGATACGGCGCACGATGCGGTTCTTACCAGAGTGGATTTCGATGCCTACCTGCTTGCGGTCTGTGTCGCTTGCGAAGGCAATGTCGTCGGCACGGATTGGACCGTCTTCCAGTTCGATACCCTCAGCGATGCGCTGCAAGTCGCTTGCTGCACAGTTCTTGTCGAGGTGTACGTGGTAAATCTTACGCTTCAGATATTTTGGGTGAGTAAGCTTAGTAGCCAGTTCGCCGTCGTTAGTGAAGAGCAGCACACCTGTAGTGTTGCGGTCGAGACGTCCTACCGGGTAGATGCGCTCGCGGCAGCAGTCCTTCACGAGTTCCATAACAGTCTTGCGCTGCTGTGGGTCGTCGCTTGTAGTAACGTAGTCCTTCGGTTTGTTCAGGATTACATATACCTTCTTTTCCATAGAAACGAGCTGGTCGTGGAAGTGAACCTGGTCTGTGCGCTGAACCTTTGTTCCCAGTTCAGTTACAACCTGTCCGTTTACGCTTACCACACCTGCCTGTATGTATTGGTCAGCCTCACGACGAGAGCAAACTCCGGCATTTGCGAGGAATTTGTTCAAACGTATTGGTGCATTTGGATCCTCGAGGTACTCCTTGTACTCGATCTGCTTCTTCATGTTGTACTTAGCGTTCGGATTGTAGTCGGCAGTACGTGGACGCTGGTTGTAACCTCCGCGCTGCTGATAGCCTCCGCGCTGCTGGTAGCCTCCCTGGTTGTATCCGCCACGCTGCTGGTAACCTCCGCGCTGCTGGTAACCTCCGCGCTGCTGATAACCGCCACGCTGCTGGTAGCCTCCCTGGTTGTATCCGCCGCGCTGCTGATTGTAACCACCGCGCTGCTGATAACCTCCACGCTGCTGGTAGCCACCTTCGCCACCATCCTGAGAGCTGTAGCTGTTATATCTTGGACGGTCCTGGTAGCCTCCCTGACTGTAACCACCACGCTGCTGATATCCACCGCGCTGCTGGTAACCGCCACGCTGCTGATAGCCGCCTTCGCGCTGTGAGTTTCCGAAACTTGCCGGACGGAATCCTTCGTTCTGGTTTGCAGTGTATGCATGGTCAGTGCGAACTATACGCTGACGACGGGGACGACCTTCACCGTTCTGCTGATTGTTATCACGATTGAAAGAACGATAACCCTCGCGGCCATCACTGTTCTGTGTGTTTTCACTTGCAGTGTTATCCTGCAATTCATCATAGTTTGACATAATTGTTAATGTTTTAAATGCTTAATAATGATTGATAATTGTTTATTGATTCTATCTCTTATTGAGAAAATGAATTTTTGTCTGTGGTTTTACTCTTTTTCAGCGATTACATTCCTGTATAGCTGTGAGGAGTGATGCTGCGGAGTTCAGCCTTCACGCTTTCGCTCACATCGAGTCCGTCGATAAACTGGCTGATTGACTCGGCAGTGATGGCAGCGTTTGTACGGGTCAGAGCCTTCAGAGCTTCGTATGGATGAGGATAAGCCTCGCGACGAAGTATAGTCTGAATGCCTTCTGCACACACTGCCCAGCAGTTGTCGAGGTCGCGGTTGATTGCTGTCTCGTTGAGCAGAAGTTTACGCAGTCCCTTGAGGGTAGATTGCAGGGCAATGACCATGTGTCCCATTGGAACACCGACGTTACGAAGTACTGTAGAGTCGGTCAGGTCGCGCTGCAGACGGCTGATTGGCAGTTTCTGGCTGAGGAAAGCGAGTACTGCGTTTGCCATGCCGAGGTTGCCTTCCGAGTTTTCGAAGTCGATAGGGTTTACCTTGTGTGGCATAGCTGACGAACCTACTTCGCCTGCTTTGATTTTCTGCTTGAAGTATTCCATTGATACGTACATCCAGAAGTCGCGGTCCAGGTCGATGATGATTGTGTTGATACGTTTCATTGCATCGAACACGGCGCAGAGGTTGTCGTAGTTTGAAATCTGAGTGGTCCACTGTTCGCGTTCCAGACCCAGTTTCTCGCTGACGAACTTATTGCCGAATGCTTTCCAGTCGTACTGTGGATATGCAATGTGGTGAGCATTGTAGTTACCTGTAGCACCACCGAACTTAGCTGTAATCTTGCAAGCCTTGAGCTGCTGGAGTTGTTCGGTGAGACGATAAACGTAAACCATCACCTCCTTACCCAGACGTGTAGGACTGGCTGGCTGACCGTGAGTCTTTGCAAGCATGGAAACGTCCTTCCACTCTTCAGCATATTCTTTCAACTGCCCGATGAGTTCCTCGACCATTGGGTAGAAAACCTCGTTGAGGGCATCCTTGATGGTCAGTGGCACACTGGTGTTGTTGATGTCCTGGCTGGTCAGACCGAAGTGGATGAATTCCTTGTACTGTTCGAAATCTCCAATCTTGTCGAGTTCTTCCTTGATGAAGTACTCCACGGCTTTCACGTCGTGGTTAGTTACCTTCTCAATGTCCTTCACTCTCTGAGCGTCGGCCTCGGAAAACTCAGTATATATTTTGCGCAGGGCAGGGAAGAGATTCTTGTCGAAAGTCTTCAGCTGCGGCAGCGGCAGTTCGCAAAGTGTAATGAAATATTCAATCTCAACTTTTACGCGGTATTTAATAAGTGCGTATTCTGAGAAATAGTTTGCAAGGTCTTTTGTCTTGCCATGATAACGACCGTCGATAGGTGAAACAGCCGTAAGTGCATTAAGTTCCATCTTGTGGGTTTTACTTTTTGTAAGTGTTATTCTTGAATAAATGTTATCTGTCTCTCTTTCTGAATAAAATAAAGAGCTGCGTCGTCAAGACGGTCTCTTGTATTTTTCTTTCTTCCTAAAAATCGATGCAAAGTTACGAATTTTCTTTATATAATTATAATGTATTGGCGGTTATTTGTTATTTACTTAGTTGTGGAATGCGAAAAGCGGTGTAAACTTCGATTACAGTGAAGCAGATGAATGGTACGAGCCACGATGATTTCATGATGTAGATACCCTGATAGAGGTGCATTGGGGTCTTGGCGAACATCAGTGCTGAGGCTATGAACAGGAATACGATGCCGAAGTAGCGCTGGCGTAACAGTCGTGTTGCTTGCAGCCTCTTGCTCTCTGGTATTTCTGCCAGGATGTGGTCGTTGCCTTGTGCCAGTCTGCCGATGGAGAACAGCACGGTTCCCACTGCAAAGATGTAAGGCACAGCTTCTATCTGGCTTAACCATATGAGAGCACTGAAAACGACAAGGAACTCTCCTCCAATTTCCAAGTATCCCAGTTTTTTCATTGTTCTTCGTCCTCGATTACGAATATGTCTTCGTCCTCAGCCTTCATGTAGTAGCGTTCGCGAGCCACTCTTTTCAGAGCCTCAGGGTCGTTCTTCAGACTGTTGAGTGTTTCTTTGTCATGCTTGAACTTCTTATGCTGCTCCTCTATTTCTGTGCTGAGTTTGTCTATCTCTTTCTTCTGCGACATTCTGTTTATCAGACTGCTCTCCCCGAAGAATGTGATGGCAATCGCAAATATTGCGAAAGCCAAAACATATTTCATTCGGAAAAGATATCGCTTTACACTTTGTTCCATGTTTTTTGTATAGGTTGTTGGTGGAAAGTTCTTACTGTCGGCTTATTTCTGCACCTTTGCCCTGATGATGTTGATAGAGTAAGAAGGTACGTCGAAGAGCAGTTTCTTGCCCTGCTGAGCTATGTGAACATCTGCGTTGCGAGGCACAATCTTGGTTGGGTCAGACATTGTGTTTTCGTCGGAACCCTTTTCTGATGAGAGGCGCTGCAGGGTAGCTGATTCTGCATGACAGTTCTGCAGGTTGATGGTTCCGGGAACAGGTCCCCAACCGGTGTTGACTACCTTTATAATCAGTTCGTTTGTCTGCTCATCGAGGGTAGTACTTGCAAACACGCCCTTCATCATGCTTGGACGGAGTTTGCCTTCGCAGTCGAGTTTGCCGTCGATGTAGCACTTGATGTTGTCGCCGTCAACGTCCACTTGCAGGTCGTACCATTGTCCGTCTTCCACCTTGAAGCGAGTGCCGTGGTGCAGCTGGATGCGTCCGCCGTCGGTACCCTGTTCGATGTTGTTGCGTGAGTTGCCCCAACCGCCTACGTTGAACCAGTTGTAGTTGTCTTCGTCAGCATAGTCGAACATGAGGAGGAAGCCTTCGTTGCCGCCGTTCTTCATTGCCTTCACCTTGTATGTGAACTTCTTGTCGGTGAATGTTTCTGGCGAAATGAGCATTGCAGGATCGAGGTGTGAGCGCTGACTTATTTCGTTGCCTTTGCCTCTCCACATACCCTTCACGCTTTGCCACTTCGACAGTTCGGTGAGTGGAATTTCCTTGCCGTCAACGATGTAGTGAGGATCTTTGTACGAAGCGTTTGTAGCCCATGTAGCAAGACCGATGCGAACAGGGTTCTCGTGTTTCTTGACCGCAGGTTTTTCTGGCAACTTCTCGGTCCATTTGGTTTTGATGACGCGTGTACCGATGTTGTTCGGGAATAGTTTCTGTACGTAGTATGATGGAGTGCCCATACAGTCTTTCGAGTTGAATCGGATCATGTCAGGAGCCCATGCCACGTTGTTTTCATTTACGAAGATAGGAGCGTAGGAGTTGAGCGGTACGATGTCGGAGTTGTTTTCCATACCCATCATATACACTGCCTCGCCAAGAGCTGCGTTGAGGTTTCCGATTTTACCGAACTGACTTGTTACGGCATATTCTCCTACGTAAATCTTCGGTCCTTTGCGGTCATAGTTGTCATATTTGTGGAAACGCTCAGCAAACCATTCAGGGTTGCGGTAGTAGTGTTCGTCAAGCATGTCAACCGGGTGGTTGTTTCTCCAGCTTGGTTCGTCAGTACCCCATGATTCTACGTTTCCGATGCAAACCATATTCGGATACTTAGCCTTGATGGCATCGTAGAAGCGCTTGTAGCGTTCCGGATATTCAATCGACTGGTCTGAGTTTGTGTCGATTGAGAAGTTATAGTTTTCGTTTCCGATTTCCAGATATTCGATGTTGAATGGTGCAGGGTGACCGTTCTTTGCACGCAGGGCTCCGTACTTAGTAGTCACGTCACCGTTGGCATATTCCAGTGCATTCATGCATTCGTCAATCCACTGCTGCAAAGAGTCGAGTGGGGTATAGCCTCCGTGCCAGATGCCCACGTTTACTACGTAGAGCGGTTTTGCGCCGAGGTCTTCAGCCAACTGGAGGTATTCGTGGAAACCGATTCCGTCGGTTGTGCGGTAACCCCAGTTTACGTTCTTGTGTCCGGGACGGTTTTCGATAGGACCGATGGTGCGTTCCCAGCGGAAAGCGTTTTCAGGACTGAGCTGACCTTCTACGAAGCAGCCGCCTGGGAAGCGCATGAACTTAGGATTCATGTCGGCAAGCATGTGTGCCAGGTCTGGTCGCATACCATTCTCGCGGTCTTTGAATGTAGGCGGGAAGAGGCTCACTACGTCGAGCTGGAATGTGCCCGGAGTGTTGGCAAGCAGTTCGAATACGCCGTTCGGACAGTTGTCAGTAGCCTGGATGGTAGCAGTGACTTTCTCCCATTTTTCGTTCAGCTTCACAGGAATGTCTGTTTCGCCCATGAACTTCACGGTGCCCGAACTTCTCAACAGGGCTTTCAGTGTGCCCTTATACTTCTTGTCGCTCTTTGCCCAGAAGGAGAGTTTGTAGATTCTGCCCTTCACGATGTTGATGCCCCAATAGCCTTCGTTGCTTACTCCGGCAAGGTTCACGTCGTCGGCAGCAGTCACCATAACTCGCAGCGACTTGTTGTGAGCACTATTCAGCGGGTCTTCGGCAGTCAGTTCTATCTTGGCATTACTCTTGCTGTTGTGCACTGCGTTCCAGTGAACAGGCAGAGTTTCGCTGTCTTCGAACGAGCGGTTCTGAATGAGTTCAGCGTAGAGTCCGCCGTCGGCAGCGTGGTTTATGTCTTCAAAGAAAATTCCGTAGTGTGTAGGTGATATTTTCGGTCCAACGTTGTTTATGTCAATATTAATATCTACTTGTGCGTTGGCACTTAATGCGATTCCGCATAAAATGGAGGTTAGTAACTTTTTCATTTGGTTTTCTTATTGAGTTTAAAATTATGCGCGAAGATACAATTTTATTCTCAAATCCTGCAATTTTTTCCTATATCAAGAAAATTTGGAAACTTTTTTTAACTTTCGTTTTGTTCTTTATAGTAAATCAGATATATTTGCGCTTGTAATTAACAGACAAAAGTATTTTTTTAACCTTTTAACCTTTAATTATTATGAAAAAGCTCTTTGCTATTGCAGCTCTTGGTCTTTTCTCTTTTTCTGCAGCTCAAGCTCAGGAGAACGACAAGATGTTGTTCAACCACCTTTCAGTAGGTGTCACAACTGGTACTCCAGGTCTTATTGGTGTTGATGTAGCTACTACATGTACTCGTTACCTCCAGATTCGTGCTGGTATCTCTATTATGCCAAGCATTAAGTACAGTACTAACATCAAGATGAACTCTTCTGATGTAAACAAGTTCAACAATGACATTACTAAAATTAATAATGCTATTACTTCTACTCCAGGCATTGGTGTTAGTCCTATACAAGGTAGAGTTGCTGAAGAATATGCGATTGAAGGTAAAATGAATTGGACAAACGGTAAGATTCTTTTTGACTTCTTCCCATTCACAAGCAATGGCTTCCCACTCTTCATTACAGTTGGTGCTTACTTCGGCGGTTCTCAGATTATCTCTGTTTACAACAAGGATGATGCTGCTCTTTCTCTCGTCAACGAAGCAAATAATGCTATTGATGCAACTAAACCTTATGCTGCAACTTATGGAATCGATCCAGGTCTGAAGAAAATCTATGGTGAGGTGGGAGAGTACAAACTCGGTCCTGACGCGCAGGGTAATGTGAAGTTTGACGTTAAGGTTAATGGTTTCAAGCCATACCTTGGTATCGGTTTCGGTCGTCCAGTTCCAAAGACAAAGCGCGTTGGTTTCCAGGTTGAGCTCGGTTGCTTGTTCTGGAAGACTCCTTCTGTTGTATTCACAGGTACCGACGACAAGGGTAACACAACAATTGATATCGACAAGAACAAAACAGGCGATAAGGACGTAGCTAAAGCATTCGACGTAATCTCTAAGTTCGGTGTATGGCCATGTCTTACATTCCGTATTTGCGGTAAGATTTTCTAAAAAGACCCACCCAAACCCTCCCTGTTTAGGGAGGGCTTAGGAAACAAAAGACAAGATAAAATAAATCCTGATAGCCTCGCAGCTATCAGGATTTTTATTGTTTGTATTTCCTTTGAAGTTCTTCCCCTAAACAGGGGGAGTTAGAGGGGGGCTTTTAGAACAGCTTGTTTGGATAAACTCCGTCCTTCACGAGTTGTGCAATGCGCTCTACTGTTGCTTCGCGGTCAGCTGCGTAAGTCACTCCGAACCAAACGCTGGTAGTGTCGAGCACCTCGCATGTAGCTGTACCGCTGGTGATGAGTTCGTTCACCATGAGAGGAATGAAGAATTCTGCCTTCAGGTTCTCCATGTTCTTTGGGTCGCTGAGGAACTTCTTGAAGTAGTCTTCGCTGTACTGGAAGTAATCTGGAGTGAAGCCCCACATGTTCATACTTACAGGTACGTTCTCGTCGAGTGGAATCCATTCGCCCTTCTCGTCCTTGTAGCAGATAGCGTTGCCCTTGTCAGCCTGACGCATGATTTCAGTGCGCTCTACTACGTCGGTGAGGTGACGGTTGTTGTCGTATTCGCAAACACCGCGAGCCACGCTTCCGTTCTCCGACAGAGTGTTGCAGCAACGGAAACCAACCATTGCGTATCTGTTCTTTGAACCTTCTGGCAGGTTAGCTAGCCACTTGCCTACGCTCATGAAAGCGTCGCGACCGTAGAAGTCGTCGCAGTTGATTACTGCAAATGGTTCCTTGATGATGTCCTTACCCATGAGCACTGCGTGGTTTGTACCCCAAGGCTTCTGACGACCTTCCGGACACTTGAAGCCCTCTGGCAGTGCGTCTATGCTCTGGAAACAGAGTTCGCAAGGCACTACGCCTTCATACTTTGAGAGGATCTGAGTGCGGAACTGCTCTTCGAAGTCCTTTCTGATTACCCATACAATCTTGCCGAAGCCAGCCTTCACTGCGTCGTAGATTGAATAGTCCATGATTGTCTCTCCGTTTGGTCCCAGACCGTCGAGCTGCTTCAGACCGCCGTAGCGGCTACCCATACCTGCAGCAAGCAAAAATAATGTAGGTTTCATAATAATGATAGTTTATTTTGGATAATGAATTGATTTGTTCGCGAAGATAGCTATTGTTTTTATTTAATCAATGTGAAAGCAGAAAAATTTCTTTTTTTCGTCATGATTTATTGATTTTTCTCGTCTGAACAGTCCAGTCTGACAATTACAGGTAAGTGGTCGCTCACGCCTCCGTGGTATTTCGGACCGATATACATGCGGCGTGGCATCTTGCCGCCTTCCTTCTTGTCTTTTTCCAGCAGGAAGGGCATGGTTACGACCCTTGCCTTTGTCTCCCTCGAGGTCGAAGTGCGCAGCATGATATGGTCGATAAAACTCCACTCGCCCTTGTACTTATACGAGCCCGGCTGCAGTCCCTCAGTCAGGTCGCGAAAACCATATCGCCGGTACGGTTCCATCTGTTCCTCGCGCAGTTCGTCGTTGAAGTCGCCCATTATGATGACCGTAGCCTTCTGCCTATTTCTGAAAACCGAATCAGCGCGTACCAGCGTCTCCATCGTGACAATCTTTCTGTTTCGCGCAGCCACCTCCTTGCCCAGTTTCGACGGTAGGTGGAGCAGGAAGATGTCGAGCGTGTCCTTGTAGTCCATCGTGCCGCAAACGTAGAGCACGTCGCGTGTCGGCACACTTGTCTGCGCTCTGATGCTCTTGTGCCTGATAAGTCTGAACCGGTCGGGCTTGTAGAGTAGGGCAACGTCGATGCCGCGCGGGTCTTCGCTGTTGGTCATCACATACTTGTAGCCCTGCACCTTCAGCGGCGTGTGCTCCGTCAGTTGCCTCATCACATTGTCGTTCTCCACCTCGCACAGTCCGATGACCGGACAAGCCTCCACAGTGTCTGCTCCCGCAATCACCTTGCAGATGTCCTTCAGCTTCTTCCTCAGTCGGAAACCGGTCCAGTGGCGTTCGCTCTCGGGTATAAACTCCATGTCGCGTTTCTCCGCATCGTGAATAGTGTCGAACAAGTTCTCCACATTGTACGTCATCACGGAGAAATAGTTATCGGCGCTCGCCCCCGCAGCGGAGCACAAAATCATTAGTATAATTAGCAGCTGTTTCATTTTGCTTGCAAATATGGTGATAAAAAAAATATTACGCTGAAAAAAGTTGACTTTTGTGTTAACTTTTTTTTCAGCGTAAAAAAATGGTGGTGCGCGGCCCGTGAATAAAGAAAAAAGCAGCAACAAAAAAGTTGCTGCTTAAATGTATTATGTCATCGCTTGAAAGGCTTACGCCAGTTTGTCGGCGAGGGCTTTCAAGTCTTCGATTGTCTTTGCCTTGACAGTAGATTCTACGGTGACGATTGGTTCGATGATGGTGATGTCCTTCATCTGCTGGAAGGCTTCGAGCATCTTCTTGCCGGCTGCAGGAGCCCACGAACCATTCTCGATGATGGCAACGGTGCGGTTCTGGTATGCCTTGATGCTGAGGTGGTGGAGAAAGTCGTGCATGATTGGCATGACGCCGCCGTCGTATGTAGGAGCTGCTACCACAAGACGGTCGTAGCGGAACGCATCTTCGATGGCTTCTGCCATGTCGTCGCGAGCAAGGTCGGCAGTGCTTACCTTAACTGTGCCTTTCTCCTTCAGAATGTCGGCAAGCTTGAGGGCTGCCTGACGAGTGTTGCCGTGGAGCGAGCAGTAGGCAATGAAGATGCCTTCGTTCTCCGGTTTGTAGCTCGACCAGGTGTTGTAAGTATTGAGGTAGTAGTCGAGGTCTTTGTCAAGAACCGGTCCGTGGAGTGGGGCGATAATCTTGATGTCGAGCGGAGCGGCTTTCTTCAGCAGTGTCTGAACCATTGCTCCGTATTTGCCTACGATGTTGAAGTAGTAGCGGCGAGCCTCACATGCCCATCCGTCAACTGTGCCGTGCAACTTGTCGGCTGCCATTCCCTCAGAATCGGGATGACTGAGTGCACCGAACTTACCGAAGCCGTCGGCTGCGAAGAGTATGCCTTCCTTTTGCTCGTAACTCATCATCACTTCCGGCCAGTGAATCATCGGAGCCATGATGAAGGTGAGGGTGTGCTCGCCAAGAGAGAGTGTGTCGCCTTCCTTCACGAGCTGCAGACGGTCGGTAAAGTCAACGTCGAAGAAACGCTTTACCATCACTGCTGCCTTCTGTGTGCAGACACCTTTGCAGGCAGGATATTTCTCAAGAAGCAGACGCACGTTGCTTGCGTGGTCGGGCTCCATGTGGTGGATGATGAGGTAGTCGGGGGTGCGACCGGCAAGAGCTGCTTCGAGGTTGGAGAGCCACTCCTCGGTCTTGCGTGCATCCACTGTGTCCATCACTGCGATTTTCTCATCGTCGATGAGGTATGAGTTATAAGAAATTCCTTCTGGCACTTCGTACTGACCCTCGAACAGGTCGATGTCCATATCGTCAACTCCGATATACTTGATGTTTTTTGCTATTTCCATTGTTATAGTGTTTTAAAAAATTTCGTATGCAAAGGTATGAATTTTTTTCCTGTCACAAAGTATTCAGACCGCGGAAAAGAAGCAATGGGTCGTGTTCCACCTCTGCCGGCAGCGATTCGGTGGGTTCAAGATCGTTTCCGCCGGTGGTGCAGACAACGAGGTCGGGATAGGTCTTCGCAAAACTGCGGACGTAGCCTTCCAACTCGAACTGAGTGCCGTGGATGGCGCTCGACATCATGTGAGTGCGGGTGTCGTAACCCAAGAGCGGTGTGTCGGCGTCGGCTTCCAAAAGGGGCAGGGCAGCAGTGTGCTCATGCATAGCCTTCAGACGAAGACTGACTCCTGCCGAGATGCAACCTCCAAGGACATTCCCCTCGCGGTCTATCAGGTCGTAGGTGATGCATGTGCCTGCATCGACAACGAGGATGGTGCGCCCCTTATGTTTTGCCAAGGCTCCAAGGTCGGCTGCAATGCGGTCGGCTCCGTAACCCTTCGGAATACTCTTCAGGGCACACTCCGTAGTGTCGGAGATTTGCACGATGGGGATTCCCTGTTTTTGTATGATAGAGATTGGTTCAGCGCTTTTTGCTGCCACATCCGAAATCACCGCATGCTGTATCGGATACTGTTGCAGAAGTCGTTCTATAGTATCCGTCCACGACTGCTCCAAATGCTCCGTGTAGATAATCTCGTCTGCGTTGCCTATGGCTATTTTAGCTGAGGTGTTACCTATGTCGATAAGTAGTTTCATAGTTTATTTACATTTCACATTTCACATTTCACATTTATACTGAATGTTTTTGCATAGCCGCCGAATTCGGGAGCATATTCGCAGGTGGCAGTAGTGATGCCAGCATGGTAGAGACCTGAACGAGTCACGTAGTAGTCCAGATCGAGAGTTGTTGTGCCGCGAGAGAACCAGTCGAAGAATACGTCGGTTTCTGTGTCGTGCAGTTCCAGATAACCGCCTCGGTTGCCAAACCATGTGTAGCCGGAGAGAGTGCGAACTGGTTCCAAGCAAGCTGGCTGCTTGGTCTTGACGGATACGAAGTCCATATCGCGGTCTGCATGGATTATATTGCGAATACGAAGGGTGCTGCCAACTGCCAGCGGTGCGGAAAGGTCGGTCTCAACCCACTCCTTGCCCTGCTTCACATAGAATTTCTGCTGAATGGAGAGTTCGCCAGTAGTGTAGTTCTGCAATTTCTCTGCCTCCTCGGTAAACGTGCCGCGAACATATCCCCAAGAGATGCCAGGGGAGCGCTTCTCGACGGTGAGAGACTTGGATGGGCTTAATGGGGTGAGATGGGTTGATGGGTTGATTGGGGTTATTGGGATGAGTTGGGTGCCAAGACGGACTTGGAGTGTGTCGGCTGCACGCAGACTTTCCTCTTTGGAGTAGGTGAGCAGGTAGTCGGCTGCATCGATGGCATTGAGCGGATTGCGCCACAGCTGTGTCTGCTTCTGGCGCAGGAGCCACATCTGCATATCGGGCAACAGGGCGCTGTTCTTCTTGCTATCCACTTTTTGCAGACAACGCATAGCTGCCAGTTGTGTCGGCAAGCGGTAGTCCTGCCAAGAGTAGTATGCCTTGTCGGTGGCGAAGTAGCGACCAAAACCTGGTTTGAAGACGAGGTAGTGCTTTACTGATTCGGCAAACTTAACAGCATCTTTTGTCTTGCCGAATTTCTGCAGTATCACGGCACACTTCGCTCTGCCGTAAATCGTAGTGCGCTTCATATTCTTCACCACTTCGCTGAGGTATGTCTTCACCATCTCGTTCTGTTCTGCCTTGCAAATGTCAAGATAGCGCAGGTCGAATTCGCTTGGAGTCATCGACCATTTATTTGCTTTCCTTTCCTCGTAGTTCTCCTGCATGTATTTGTCGAGATAGTTCATCGCGTTTCGAAGCATATCGACAGCCTTTTCGTCGGCAAGTGTTCCAAGGCGGTTGAGGTGTTCGGCTACTGCAAGGGTGATGTACGGACTGCCTTCCATACCCTTGAACCAGCTCCACGAACCATCGGACAGTTGCAATGCTGCGAGTTTGGTACTTGCTTCTGCTGCAAGGGTGCGCGCCTCTGCCTTGTCGAAGTTCTGAATCAGCGTGTCGTTGTACTCTGCCAGTTTGTTCGCTATGTCGAGCATGATGGTGTTGGAATACAAAGCTGCTGCATAGCAAGGAGCATTGTCGTGCTGCGGCATCTGTGTGGCACGGAGTGCACGGAACACGTCGAGTGCGGGATTGTCGGTGTTACCAATTTCCATCGTGCGGTCGGTTGCAGTCTCGCTGTTATTGTTGTACAAGGTTTGCAAGTCTATTTCTTTCTTGCCTGCACCTTCGATATAGAACGGAATGTTCTCCGTAATCTGTTCTTTGGTCTGCAGCACTGGCAACAGGTTGCGTTCGCCGTCGCTACAAACCCCGTCGTTTGCCGTTATCTCACACACTACGTCGTCGGTAAGAGTTCCGTCAGGAATGTTAAACGTAACTATTGTTGTCTTGCCTTTTTCAACATAGAAAGCCTGGTCGTCTTTCCACAGTACCTTGCTTTCGTCGGCAGCACTAAGCAGACGCATTGTGGCACGTCCGGCAGTATGTGTGTCTGACTGGTTCTGTATGCGAGCTTGGATAGTAACTTCGTCGTTTGTGCGTACGAATCGTGGCATCTGCGGCTGAACCATGAAGTCTTTGTTTGCCACTGCCGTACTGGATATGATGCCGTAGCGCACGTCGTCGGTGTGGGCAAATCCTTGGAATTTCCAAGTCGTCAGACTCTCAGGCAAGGTGAACTGTATCTGTGCATGTCCTTCGCTGTCGGTAGTGATGTTAGGATAGAAAAATGCTGTCTCGTTGAAGTTCTTGCGGATGCTTGGCTTTATGTTTGCCATGCCGCCATTCTCGCCATTCGCCTCTCCTGTTCCTTGCAGTCGCATAGATTCTTCTGCGTCGAGTTCGGCTGAGTTCTCAGAAATAGTCAGACCAGCTATTTTGCCCTGCAACGGAGCTGAGGCTGCCAAAGGAGCATAATCGGCTGCGTTGGCTGACTTTGCCTTAACTGTCACTTCTCTCAAAGTGGAGTTTCTGCTGTAGAGAAGTCCACCTTTGAATCTCAGATTTCCGCCTGCATGTTCAAACGGTTTCAGGTTATCGAACTCCGTCGGCATGATGTTTCTTACCGTCGGACTGTAATGCAACATCAAAGGATTTACGGATGTAGAACTCGTGTAACGGAACCACATGGATGTGATGTGGCTGACGAACGGAATCTGGAATGTCCAGTCGAACGAACTGAGTTCGTCGAGTGATGCATCGTACATGCTTGCCAGGAGGTTTGCACCCACAACAGGATTGCCGTTCTTGTCCTTTACGGTGAGTGTCCACGTTTCCTGCTGACCCGGAACGAGGTGGTCGCGGAAGGTGTGCCACTCAAGTTTCAGTTTCTTGTCAGGCTTCGGAACGTTCACCGTCTTCCTGTAATAGTAAATTTTGCCCTCTTTGGCATACAATATATATATATTAGCACCGTCGCCCCACTGCTTGCTGCACTCCAGCGAACGTGTCATCTTGCCGTTGACAATCTTCTCCTGAGAGTCGATAATCTTTCCGCCTGCCACTACATAATATATTATATAGGCATCTTTGTGCTTTGGCGTAAATGTGATGTCGAGTGTTTCACCTGCGTGGATTTCCTTCTTCGACACTTGCAAAGGTTCGGGTTCCTTTGTCTCTTCCTCCTGCTTGACAGGCTTCAGAGGAATCAGATAGGTGGTAACTGCCTTATGCGTTTCTCCTGCATTGTCGGTTACTTCGGCTGTGATGCGCAACAGCAGTTTTTCTTTCTCACGTGCGTTGGCAATGATATTCTTTACGGTCTCCTTCTCGGCAGGAACGATGTCGAATAGCATCTTGCCCTCGTCGTTGGTGGTGCCTTTAATGTTGTCAACCCACTGCCAGCCGGAACTCCTGTAGTACCAGAATCCCTGTTTGCATGCCTCGACTGTTAACGATACGTTTGCTCCCTGAACAGGCATTCCGGAGAGTGCCTTAGCATCAAGCGCAACTTCTATCTTGTCCTCTGGCGAATATACTGTTGTGTCTTTTGCAAACTCCACGATGTAGGTAGGACGCTTGTATTCTTCTACTCTAATGCTTGCAGCTTCGATGTTGTCCCACTTGTTGCTGCCTAATGTCTTCAGATAAATAAACCAGGTACCTAGTTTTCCCTTTGGCAAGGTGAAGTCGCAAGTCATCGTGCCCATTTTGGTTGGACTCAATGTGTCGGCAGCGACTGTCTCACCATCAGGATTTCGCAAACTCACTTCGTATTTGCCATCTGTCTTCACCTTTGTGTCGTCGCCAAACAAAGTGTAAATCATCGACGAAACATGAATGGTTTGTCCTGGGCGATACAGTTCGCGGTCTGTATAAATCCTTCCAAGAGTTTGCTGAGCATCCTCCGAATGGTAGTCGTAGGAACGTATATAGATGTAATCTGTAGCGTCTTCCTTGCTGGTGCCGAGCAGGGCGGTGTCCCTTACGGCACGCATAGTCTGGTATTTTTCATTCTCAACTACTACCTCGCCACTCTTATCCGTTATGAAGGTTTCGTGTTTGCTTGTTTTGTTCCTTTCGTGATAAAGCAACACGGCTATTCCACTTAGAGGAAAACCTGTAATCCTGTCAACCACTTTTATGTGCGATTTCCCGTCGGGTGTCTTGTACATAATCTGATGCAGACTCGTTATCTGTGCTACTACCGAAGCGGTGTCACCAGATATAGTTGCTCGCAAAAGGTATTTGCCTACTGGCAGCGACATTGCATCCTCAAGCGAGTCGCGTGTTGGCAAGTACTTTGTCCAACATGCCTTCATCTTTTCATTATCGGTCGGTGTGTATGTTCTGCGCAGAATTGTTCTGCCTATGTGTTTCTCTTCAATGTTATATGTTTTTTCACCGTTGTATTCCATCACTTGCAACTGAACCAAAGGTGTGTTGGCAGAGTGAATTTGCATCTTGAATGGTTTATCGGGCAAGAGGTTTTCTTCAATTCGAATGTTTACATGACTTTCTTTAATAATACTTCTGGCAATCTCCAACTTGTTGCTAACCAGTTGTCCGACAGTGATGTCTTTAGTTGAATCGAGTAATGCCTCCAAGGTATTGCAGTATTCTTGCTTTTCTTTGTCTCCATTTACTCTTCCATCAGGCATATATTCCAATTCCTTCAGACGGAGCATAGCATCAGAGTTCCTGTCACCATTCATCTGGAAAATACGTCTCGCTGCCAAGTGAAGACTGTCCCTCTCCGCTTTTGTCAGTCTATTGTCGTTATCGAGTCGGAAGTCAAGCATCACACCCAACATATTGTGTCCGAAATAGCTACTGCCACCTGTCCTTTCGATAAGTGGTTCGTAGTCATTGCTGTTTTGCTTTGACAGAGTCGGCATGTCCTCAAGAACACGATTGAAATGACTCTTGCTCAGTTCTCTGTATTTGTTTTTTGTCTCTTCATCGAAAGCATTGATGTTGCTGTAGAGCATGCTATTGTAGGCAGTAGCCAACACTCCACGCAGAATAGCTTTGTAGGTGGTACGCTTTTCTGAAGACATTTTGATGCCCTCGGTATTCAGTTTTGTCAGTTCGTTTTCCAATATCTTTATGTCAATTGCAAAACTGTCCGGATCTATATCACTTCGGTTTTCAATCTTAGTGATTTTATCTTTCAACTGCTTGGCGTACGAATCTGCCATCGCGTTGTAACTACAACATATTATTGCTGCAAACAAGACTATTTTTTTCCACATAATCTTAAGGTCGTTTTGTTTCTTTTGTTGTTATTCGTCGCGAAGGTACGGCAAATAGCACTGCTATTATGGATTTTAATTGTTAATATTTGATGATTAAGTGGTAAAATCGTTTAACAAAATCTAAAATCCTTTGTCACGTTTTATCTATGCAATACCTTTGTAATGTGAAAAAATACTTACTATCCCTATTGAATGTAGTAGCAACGCTTTTGTTGCTTTCTTCTTGTTCTGACAAATATACTATTGTTGGAACTTCTATGCATTCAGTTTTCGATGGGAAAATGGTATACCTCAGTAATCTGATTGATGGCAAGGATTCTTCATTAGATTCCTGTGAAATCATTCACGGACAGTTTACAATGTCCGGTCCGCTCGATTCTGTTATGTGTGTCACACTTGACATGGGTGATTTCCATCTGCCTCTCGTGTTGGAGAGTGGAGAGATTCGTGTGTCGTCGGAGAACCAGACCGTAAAGGTGGAGGGAACAGAACTTAATGAGGTACTTTATAAATTCCTGGCTTCGCGCGATTCGCTCATCATGATTCTTACTGACCTGCCGCGTCGAGAGAGTCAAATGATTCTTGAGGGATACGATCATGATTACATCCTCCATACCTTAGGTGAGGCTGAGGCTGATGTACGCATGGCAATGGATAAACTGGAAACAAATTTCATCATTTCCAATTTTGACAATGTGCTCGGTGTTAGTTGGTTTATGGAACTATGCAACGAAACTTATCAACGCTTTGGATATCCGAATACAACTCCTCAGATTGACGAAATCTACAGTAGGGCTCCAAAGGATTTTCAAGCTAACCCTCATGTGCAGAAGTATATGAAACTCTGTGATGGAAAATAAAAGAAAGCCACTCGATTTTGAAGTGACTTTCTTTCTGTTTATAGAGTAATCCGATTACTCTGATTGTTCTGAAATTTTTAATTACTTCGATTATCCGTTCATAGAAATGAGGAACTCTTCGTTGTTCTTTGTTTTTTCTATGTAGTTCATCACTGTGTCCATTGCCTCCAATGGGTTCATGTCGGCAATGTGCTTGCGAAGTACCCACATGCGATTCAGTGTGCGCTGGTCTTGCAACAAATCGTCGCGACGAGTAGATGAAGCAACAAGGTTGACAGCTGGGAATACACGCTTGTTGGCGAGGTTGCGATCCAACTGCAGTTCCATGTTACCAGTACCCTTGAACTCTTCGAAGATTACTTCGTCCATCTTGCTACCTGTGTCGATAAGAGCTGTGGCAATGATTGTCAGCGAACCTCCGCCTTCAATGTTTCGTGCAGCACCGAAGAAACGTTTTGGCTTGTGGAGTGCATTTGCATCCACACCTCCAGAGAGCACCTTACCACTGGCAGGACTCACAGTGTTGTAGGCACGTGCCAAACGTGTTATGGAGTCGAGGAATATTACTACATCGTGACCGCATTCTACCATTCTCTTTGCCTTTTCCAGTACTATACCGGCAATCTTTACGTGGTTTTCCGCTGGGGCATCGAATGTGGAAGCTATTACTTCTGCTTTTACTGTTCTTGCCATATCGGTTACTTCCTCAGGACGCTCGTCGATAAGAAGCATCATCAGATAAGCCTCTGGGTGATTGGCTGCAATACTGTTTGCAATATCCTTCATCAAGAGTGTCTTACCTGTTTTTGGCTGTGCTACGATGAGTGCACGCTGTCCCTTTCCAATAGGTGAGAATAAATCTACAATGCGTGAAGACTTACTGTCGCCAGCACCTGAACAGAGTTTGAATTTCTCATCTGGGAAGAGTGGTGTGAGGTATTCAAATGCAATGCGATTGCGTACTTGCTCTGGTGTACATCCGTTTATCTTTACAATATCTACCAATGGGAAGAATTTCTCTCCTTCATGTGGTGGACGCACGTGTCCTTCTACAACATCACCCATCTTCAGTCCCCAATGACGTATCTGTTGCATATTCACATACACATCGTCTGGAGATGGCAGATAGTTATAATCGCTACTACGAAGGAATCCGTAATTTTCGATTACCTCAAGAACACCCGAGACTTTAATTATGTTGCTGAAGTCGTATTGTTCGGCTTGTTTTTTAATAGATGTTTTTACGTCTATTTCATTAGACTCTAATGGAGCCTCGTCGTAGATGTCATCCTCAATATCTTCCAATTCAATGTCCATTTCATTCTGGCGCTTTGAATGGAATACATCCATAAGGTCTGGTTCTACATAGTCCTCAGCTGCTGGGATGTCCTGAAGAATGATAAAATCTGAACTCTCGTCAAATTGTAGTTCTGGCTCTTCAATAACCTGTTCTGTCTGCTGTTTTGTTTCTGCCTGTGCTTCTGCCTGTGGAACTTCTACCTCTTCTTTCTTCTTTCTACCTCTTTTCTTTGGAGCTTCCTCTGCCTGAGGAGCTTCCTCTATAGGCTGGGCTTCAGTTGGTTGTTCAGTTTCTGCCTGTACTTCAGTCTGTGGAACCTCTGCCTCTTCCTTCTTCTTTCTACCTCTTTTCTTTGGAACTTCATCTGTCTGAGGAGCACTCTCTGTTGCAGGAACATCTGTCTGCTGTTCGTCTGAAGGTGTAAGCATGTTTTTCTCTTCTTGCGACAGACTGCCGAACAAGGTGTCGTTCAGAGCTACTTGCATCTTTTTGTCAATCTTAGTTGTTTTGTTTTGTGATGCGGAATAAACCCTGTCAACATTCTTCACACTTACTCTCGTGCGTTTTCTTGTTGCTTTCTCTGTGTTTGCACCGGTAGCAGCAGCATCGGCTTGCTCGTCGATGATGCGAAACATCAGGTCGTTCTTCTCTAATTTATCTGCATTTTCTACCCCCAGTTCTGTTGCTATAGCCTGGAGTTCACTCAACTCTTTGGTTGCGAGCTGTTCTAAATTGTACATAAAAACTATTGTATATATCGTTCAGTATGACCACATAAAAGTGGGTCATGCTTTTGCTTCTATATAATAAATATAATGTGTATAATGGATTTTAGCAATCTGATTAAAGAATCAGAGTGTTTTAGTAAAATCACTATATATTCCTAAAACGCTGCGAAGATACGAACTATAATTGAAAATAAAAAAACGAAAAATGAAAAATTTTATGCTTAATCCAAAAAACTTCTCATTTTTCGTTTCTATGCTTAATTTCTGCTCTTTTTGTTGACTATTCAGAAGATGTTGCTTCTGCTTGAGCTTTCGCAGCTTTTTCTTGTGCAGCTCTTTCTTTTGCTGCTGCTTTCTCTGCTTTCTTCCGTTCTTTCTCTGCTTTCTTAGCTGCTTTAGCTGCAGCTTTCTCCTGTGCTGCCTTCTCCTTTGCAATAGCTTTTTCTTTAGCAGCCTTTTCTTTAGCAGCAGCTTTCTCCTGTGCAGCTTTTTCTTTTGCTGCGGCTTTCTTTGCCTTTTCTTTGTCTCGTGCAGCTTTGTCTTCGTCCGACATCTTGTGGAATCGGACTCCAGGTCTGATCTTCATTTTTGAGATAGAGTCTGTATTAGTAAACGAGAATTTACATAATCCATCCATTCGTTTACCTTTCATCACAACATTACCCTCTGCAATGGCTCCATTACTTTCAATAGTTGCATAAATGTTTGAAAGTTTGATTTTCTTGAAGTAAGTCTCATTCACTACTGCGTCAACGCGACCCATAGGCAATTTGCCACCAATCTTCTTTCTCATCAGGGCTGTTCGTGGTTTTGAGATGTCAAACTTGAATGAAGCACTACAGTTGAGGTTGCCAAGATTCTTCATGTCGGTCAGTTTGGCAAGGTTGAGTGTTTTGCTCGAAACTCTTCCCACAAGATATTTGTCATTCCCGTCTATGTAAAAGTCGAAATTCAAACCGCCTAAAGCTGTGCCAAGAACTCCATCAAATGCCACTTTTTTCCACAGTACATATATGTTACCATTGTATCTGATATTACCAAGCTTGTTCACCTGTGACATCATGTACTTCTTAACGGAGAACTGATTTATGACTCGATGCTTTATTGCCCCCCTTGCTATCATCTTCGTCACTTTGAAATGTACTACCAGGTCATATTTGTTTTTCATGTCCTGTATGTCGCCATAAGCATATACTTGAATTAGACTGTCTGGACTGTACACATAAATGTTGTTGAACATCATGGTAGTGTCGGTTCCTTCTACTTGTACCCTCAGTTCCAAAGGCAATTCAAATCCCTTCAGCATTGGTGCGAATGGACGTGATATATTTTTCAGCAATGTTTTTCCTTTTATCTCAGACGACCAGTATTGCAGTTTGCGACCAATCTTTTTGCTTGGCAATATGAATGTTGCACTATCAAATTCCAGTGTTGTATTCTGTTGCTGGGTTACATGAAAATCTGTCACTTTTGCAATGCCTTTCTTTAAGCTCGCGTTGCAATGCAGATTACTAAAATCAAAGCCTGTCACAGAGTCTTTAGCCGTTATGTTGACTATAGAAAAGTTCATACTGTCTGGCTCCAGATAGTTCACCTTGGCATCAATATTCATGGTAATATCCATATGCTTGGAGTCAAACCATCCACGATTCTTCCTGCCTGTGTTCTTGCGCGGCAGTCCGTTGTCGTTCCTGTAGTTCAGATTTCTTACTGTAACCACACCTTTTTTATGTCTGCCGAATCGGGCTTTTTCGTAAACAAATTCCCCTAAACTGACTTTCTGCATCAGCCAACGCTTTTCCTCTTCTGGTTCGACAAACTTGCCTTTTTTTCTTTGTGCCGCCAAAATAGGCTTCATGCGTTTGCTCCTTAATATCAGAGGAATTCTGGTTTTGCTTGTTTCGTAGCTCAGTTCTATGCGACGTAGATTTATCTCTCCTATGTTAAGTGAGAATTTATTCTTCTTTTTCTTTTGTTTTACTGTCGTGTCTGTTGTTGGCTTACGTTTCAGGCTGTCTATAATGAATTGATAGTTTGCAACCGTGTCGGGTAATAGCTTATAGAGCACAGCCTTACATCCTGCAAGTGTAGCTTTTTTTATTTCTATGTTTTTCTGTGCCAAAGCCCATAAACCAAGCGAGACCTGTAATGTGTCAACATTAAGCATCTTCACATCTTTCTGATCCCACAGCTCAAGTCGGTATAGGCTTACTCCTCCTTTCCATAGGTCGATGCTTACGCTGTCAATCTCCACCTTTGTCCCCAATTTCTGAGCCAAAATAGCTGTAGTTTTGCGTTGAACTTTGTTCTGAATAGATGAAGAGTTGACAATAAAGAATGCAACGGCTGCTAATGCAACTATTACAATTACCAAACACCCCACAGTTTTCAGTGCTATCAAAAGTGCCTTTTTCATTTTTCTAGCTCTTTGTTAATTGATTCTATGTATGCAAGCAAATCCTCACGCCCTGTGCCTCGTTCGCTACTCGTTACAAAATAAGGTGGCAATTCTTCCCACTGTTCTTTCAACACTTTCAAGTAACTTTCTACATTTGCTCCAGCTTTCACTTTGGTCAGTTTGTCGGCTTTTGTAAAAACAAGTGCAATTGGAATTCCGTTCTCGCCACAGAATTGTAAAAAATCCAAATCTTTCTGTTGCGGTTCGTGTCTGATGTCTATAAGGACAAAAAGCATAGTCATCTGTGTGCGATCCAGTACATAGTGTTCTATCAGATTTTTCAGCTTGTCCATTTCGCGTTTACCCCTTTGTGCAAATCCGTATCCGGGCAAATCCACCAAATACCATTCGCCATTTATAAGAAAATGGTTTATCAGCATTGTCTTACCTGGAGTCTGGGAGGTCTTTGCAAGTTTGGTGCGACCTGTCAGCATGTTGATGAGTGAAGATTTGCCCACATTACTCCTGCCAATGAATGCATATTCTGGCTTATCCGTCTGTGGACACATATCTGCTCTTGGACTCGAACTTTTATACTCTGCTGAGATGATATTCATAATCTTGTTTTTACATTACAGCACGAAGGTAATAATTTTTTTTCTATACTTACAAATTTGAAACGCTTAGTTTGCTATTTTTTGTTGCATAGTTAAGAAAATATTTTTTTATAGTTAAGAAACAAAATTTTTATAGTTATGAAAAAAAACAAGGGTAGGTGAGTGTTCGCCTGCCCTCGTTTTTTTTATCAGTATTTTGTAAATTTTTTACTTGATGTACTTTTTAGCAACTTTGCCATTTGCGTACTTAACAATATAAATTCCTGCTTGTGGATTTGCTGCCTGAGCTCCACTGATTGTGTAATATGCTACAGGAACAGAATTCTCTACTGTACTCTCAGTGATGTCTTCGATAGCATCTGGAATATCTTGACCCATGTAGAAGAGTTGGAAGTTGTCGATGATAGCCCAGTCGTTAGGAATAGTAGTGACTTTGCTAGCACCAATTGTTATGTCACTCTTTTCTTCTGAAATTACGAAGACAACTTCATTACCTGCGTACAACCCACGATTTGAAATCATATCGTATGCATTCCACATCCAGTAAGGATAGTATACGACTGGGTCAACTGTCTTATCGTTGCTTGTAAAGTCAGTAGATACATGGTTTTCATTTCCATAATAATCGTAATATGTATCATCATCCTCTGCGTGGAATGAGAGTGAGTCGCTTGCAATTGAAACGAATGCTGTCTCTATATTTTCTGAACCTACTTTAGCATAGAGTTTCATGTTTGCATGAGTGTCGTAAACTGTTGTTTCCGGATCTTCTGCAGATGGTGTCCAGTAGTTATCTACGATAGCGCGATAATCGTTGCCATCACGGTAGAAACCTGATGCGGTAACTTTGTATGTACCCTTAGGCATGTCTGTGATAACCTGATAGAGGTTGAATGAGTTGTTGTAAAACTCAATTTCTGCCTGCTGGAATCCAGCTGAACCTTCGATAGTCCAGGCATCGTGCAAGTCATTGTCGAATGAAGCATTGCCGATAAGAGCAGTTATGTCCTTTGGAGATTCGAGACTTGCCTCAAATTCTGTAATAGAAGACTTCATTGCATCAACTAACTTCTCTGATTCTGCCTTTATTGCTTCAATGTTACCTTCGTTGCCTGAAAGGTTGCTTGTCACAGCTGATGCTGCAGCACTTGCTCCAGTGGTTCCCCATTCGGTAGCTGAAATAGCATTTCCAGCCAATTGAACGTATTGTACATAGAGTGCGTTCAGAGGCTCTATTTTGGCAATCATCATGTCATCGCCTGCAACGACTTCGCTCATGTAGTTGTATCCCATGTTGTAGATGGCTTTAGCAGTTGCATTATCTTCTTCATCAACAAGTGCCTTCAATTTTGTAGGTGTGTCGAATGCTCCTTCCTGCAAAATCCAATTGTTGATTGTACTTTCAAGAGTTGTCATCAGAGACAACTTTGTGTAAGCACTTTCTTCAAGATTGATGATTAAATTAAGTGCGTCATTAGCGTTGGTTATGTCACCTTTCCACATCAAATTTGGTATGAGTGCTAATAAATCATTATTCTTTTCCTGAACATCCTCATCCATGTCGTATTCTTTGCCATAGTATTTGAGTTGGAAATTGGTTACACAGAACCAACCTTTATATGCAGTACCATCAGTAGTGGATGTAGCACCGATTGTGAGTTTACCGTCATCTCCTACATAAACCTTGTTAGTTGTAAGAGATATCCAATCTAAAGCCTGCTGTGCTGGAGTCTTGCCTGCCTCATTGAATGGAGTTGGAAGACCAAATGCTTCGGACGAAGTCTGAGTAAACTCACCTGAACTTGCATAAATGTGATTGTTGGTAGCTGCAGAAGTTGAACACATGTCGGCACTTACCTCGTAATATCCTGCAGGCAGCCCAGTGATAGTCTGTTGTACATCGAGCACGCCATTAGCAACATTTGAACTATGGAAAAGGTTTGCTGTAGTTCGCCCATTTGTGAAATAAAGATTCAGGTCTGTAGCGCCCTTAAGTTCCTCAGATGCTGTCATTTTCCAAGTCCCGATATTCAAATTAGTAGCTGCATCAGCAGGGAATTTAATACTTTCTTCTGTAACAGTTGGTTCATATGCTTCCTTTACGAACCAAGGCTTGTCAATTACTCGAGTCACATCGATAACATCTCCTGTCTGAGTGAATATATATGTAACCTTAGCCTGTTCCAGAGTTGCCATTGCTGTGCTGATAGCTTCAACTGATTCTACATTAGAAATAGCTTTTGTCGCATCATCAAGTGCTTTGACGAAATCATCTACACCGGCATAGCTGGTAGCAGTCGCATAAGAATTATAATCCAAAATAGTTTCATCTGCTTCGTTGAAAGCTGCAAGAACAAGAGCATCAGCATCCATCATGTCTTGAATGTTTTTAATTTCTGCATTCACTGCTTCTACTGTTTTGTAGCTGGATGGGTCAATATCCATTGCATAGTCGCCCAGCGCATCAGCCAACTTCTGCAAACCTGCATCTGCTAATACTGCTGAATAGTCATTGGCATCATCCATCATATCTTCAAGCTGACCTTGGGCAAGAGCTAATTTAAGTTCGTCAGTCATGTTGCCCATCTTTAAGTCTATAAGCAACTGAATCTGCTCCTCTGTGATAGCATCGGCAAAGAAAGCAATGTCGTCGTAAGCATAAACATTATCAGGGTCACCCCAGTAGAAAGAGTTGCCACCGATACAGAAACGGTCCAAAGCATTCAACTTTGCCCAAATGTCGGCATCGCCACTGAGCGCTTCATTACAGTCTATTTTTAGTTCTCCGTCTATGTAAAGTTTGTAGTTCATGGTCGGACCATCCATCTGAGTATAAACAGTAGTGAAGTAGTGCCAGTTATCAGCAAAGTCAGGCTTTTCCTCATTCTGTACCGACCATTGCATAATCGACTTCATGAAATCGTCGTCGTAGGTGATGGATCCGTCAGCACTGGTACCTGTGTTATGGTTGTTGTCATACCAAGTGCCGTTTGCATTACCATGAATCTGACCTGCATAACGTACTTCAAGAGCTTGAGGCCAAGTGTGTCCAGCGCAACTTGTTTCGTTGTACATGTTAAACAAAGGTCCCCAATAGTTAGAAAATTCTTTCTGATTACCTACTGTAGCATTCACCCAAAAACCAATGGATATGGATTTGGTGTCTTTTGCTAATACTTTTGTTAGTACATTAGTAGGAACTTCCAAAAAGTTTGTCTGAAGTGTATAGGCTGTCCAGTTTGGGCTGTTCTGATAGTATGTTCCAAAATGCTCATCCTCAGATTTAATTAATGTGCCGTCACCGTGCTGAATTCCTCCAAAATCTGCTACGGACTCTGCTTCTTCAAAATCCAGAGTGTAAACGGCTTTTGGTAATCTTTGTGCATTTGCCATCATAGCGAATGCAAACACTAATAGTGTTGTGTATAATTTTTTCATACGCAATTAGAAATTAAGGTTTATAATAATAAATAAGATAGTTTCCGGTGACAAATGTATGACAAAAATCAGAAAACAAAAAAGATTTTATGGAAAAAAGTTAACTTATATATTGTTTTTTTATAATGTTGTTTGAAAGTTTATGAAAATTCCCATAAATTTGCGCATAGTTTCATGTCTATAGTGGCATTTGTAACTTTTTTTTACTCGAACAGTACACGGAATACTTGTGAATTGAAACCTGGAAAATTTCAATAGAGAAACAAGGAATACTTCGTACAGTTCCCGCGCCATGCGTGGGATTGCGATGTTTTCTATATTTTTTCTCAAGGTAGTTTCCAGGACCTCAATTCAGAGTATAGAGAAATTGCAGTTCTGCGCTTTTTGTATACACAAAAATGCGCATAGCACAGAGAAATATACAATCATCATACTATTAAGCTCGTCGTGATGACGCCTGTATGAACTTTGGTTATTTTTAAAGATTATTTTAGCAGCTCTGCGCAGTGATGCGTGGGGCTGCCTCCTGTCTTGATGCGTACCTCTGAAGTGCAATGCGCTCTACAAAAGTATGACATTTATCTTTATTTTTCCAAAGAATCCTCCTTTTTTTACAATTTTAATAATACCTTTGTGCCAAGATCGTTAAATATACATGAAAAAACTACACATTATTTATATATATAGCGATGTGGATTTGTTCCCTCAATATGTTTGCAGGAGGTGAACAATTGAAGTCTCACCACAATGTCTATCCAAAAGGTTATAGTTTTTGGATTCAATTACCAGAAGACTACCCAGAAACGAAAGAACATACTCCGCTTATAATCTTTCTACATGGAGCAAGCCTATGTGGCGGTAGTTTGAACCGAGCTATAAAATATGGACCAATAAATGCTACGAAATACGGACTCACGATACATTCCATTGTTATTGCTCCTCACAATCCAGGCGGTCCTTGGAGCCCAATGAAAATAAACGATATTCTCGAATGGATGAAACAGAATTATGCTTTTGCCCACGATCGCGTTTATGTCATTGGTATGAGTCTTGGAGGTTATGGCACACTTGACTTTTCTGCAGCATATCCAGAAAAAGTTGCTGCGGCAATGGCTCTTTGTGGAGGAACAACTATCAAAGATTATGAGCCATTGGGCAGACTACCATTATGGATTATTCATGGAACAGCAGACAAAGCTGTAAACATTAAAGAGTCTAAAGTGATTGTGGAAACTATGAGAAAACAACACAACGACGCACGCCTTCGTTACGACTGGTTGAAAGGAGGGTCGCATGAACTTCCTTCCCGCTATTTTTATATATCTCAAACTTACGACTGGCTGTTCTCCCATTCGCTAAAAGACCCAGGAAGGCCTGTGGAACGAAGTATAAAAATTACCAAAGATGACCTCAAACACGCATACCGCAATATAAAAAACGATAGTTTTGAAGAGTAAATAATATTTTCTTGTATTACCTCTCTTTGATGAAATTTAGTTTTTTATTGTTCTTTTGTTACTGTTTTTATGCTGCCTGAGCGTAAAAAGTGAAAAAACGCGGTTTTTTGTCAAAAAAAACGCACGCAATTTTTGTCAGTATCAAAAAAGTCCTTACCTTTGCATCCGCTTTCGCAAGGAAAGCGC